>ERZ772764.479-NODE-479-length-27670-cov-3.402064_pt1 | contig 27670 bp, 22 predicted proteins | sample MGYA00512163_ERZ772764 | MGnify/ENA primary metagenome ERZ772764 (study PRJEB29015, sample SAMEA2737903) | human oral metagenome | biome: human oral; feature: human-associated habitat; material: dental | place: China | collected 2094 ... | reverse complement strand
ACGGGGTACTTCGGGTTGTTCACGATGCGCTCGAGTCGCTCGAGGTCGGTGAAGAGCAGGTGCGCACGCTTGTAGGTGGCGAAGCGACGGCCGAAGCCGATGAGTAGGGCGTTGGGGTTGATGCCCTCCAGCACGGAGACTGTCGTCTCGGGGTCGCCGCTATTGCGTATCCAGCGCTCGCCGTAGAAGGAGCGGATGTGCTCGATCAGGCGGAGCTTGATGGTCTGGTGGGTATCCCAGAGGAGCTCGTTGGGGAGCTGCTGGATGCGTGCCCAGGTGCTCTCGCTCGTCTGGTTCTTGATGAAGTCCTCCCCGAGGTGCTTGCTGTAGAGAGCCTGCCACTCAGCCGAGGCCCAGGTGGGGAGGTGGACACCATTGGTCACATAGCCCACGTGGAGCTCTTCGGGGAAGAAGCCCGGCCAGACGGGGGAGAACATCTCCTGCGATACCCGTCCGTGGAGCAGGCTCACGCCGTTGGCCTCCTGACAGGTGTTTAGGGCAAAGACGCTCATGGAGAACTTCTCGTTGCTCCCGGGATGCTCCCGTCCGAGGTCTACGAACTCATGCCATGAGATACCCAGACGAGCGGGGATATGCCCGAGGTACTTGCCGAGTAGGCCTTCGTCGAAGTAGTCATGCCCAGCAGGGACGGGTGTATGTACGGTGTAGATGGAGGAGGCACGTACGAGCTCCAGAGCTTCGTCGAAGGGCAGTCCCTCATCCTCCACGTAGTCCAGCAGGCGCTGTGCGTTCATGAAGGCAGCGTGCCCCTCATTCATATGATAGACCTCCTTCTGGATGCCTAGACGCTTCAGTAGGAGCATCCCCCCGATACCTAGGAGGTACTCTTGCTTCAGGCGGTTCTCCCACTCTCCGCCGTAGAGCTGGTGAGTGATGGAGCGGTCCCACTCGCTATTCTGTAGGATGTCCGTGTCTAGGAGGTAGAGGCTGATACGCCCGACATTGACCCGCCAGACGTGGCAGTAGACCGTGTGGGTGGAGTAGGGGACCTCTAGGATGAGAGGGGTAACCCCATCGGTGTCAAAGATCTGCTCGATAGGGAGCTGGGCGAAGTCCTGAGCCTCGTAGGTAGCCTGCTGCTGTCCCTCGGGGGAGAGGGTCTGGGTGAAGTAGCCGTAGCGGTAGAGGAAGCCCACGGCCGTCATGCGGACATTGCTGTCACTGGCCTCCTTGAGGTAGTCCCCTGCCAGCACACCTAGACCGCCGGAGTAGATCTTTAGTACGTTGCTCAGCCCGTACTCCATGCTGAAGTAGGCTACTGAGGGGCGAGTCATATCCTGGGGCTCACTCATGTAGGCTTGGTAGTCGGCGTAGACTGCCGAGAGCTCATCCATGAGCGCCTGATCCTGGATAATCCTATGGATATCCTCGGAGGAGAGCTGGCGAGCGACCATGACCGGGTTTCCCTCGGTGGACTCCCAGAGCTCGGGCGAGAGACGGGCGAAGAGGTGCTGAGCCCTTGGGCTCCACACCCACCAGAGGTTGTGGGCGAGCTCCTCGAGGCGAGCTAGCTCCTGGGGGAGCTTAGCATAGGCATAGATATTCGTCCAGACGGGATCGTTGGCACGCTTTGTTACTATCATATCTGTGAGGGGTTAGCTATATTCTGTCTATTAAGTGACGTTCCTTTACTCTAAAGTGCAAAGGTAATGATAATCGGGCAAGCCATCCCCGACGGCCTGCTCGTCTGCCTCGCCTCCCGTCCTATGTTCCTCGGGGGGCTTGTCCCCGAGATACGGCGGGCGAAGGGGCTCAGGGAGGCTCACTCCCAGAGCTCCTGCCAGTGGGTGAAGAGCTTCAGTAGGTAGTGCTCCCCCTCGGGCAGTAGGATGGGCTCTAGCCCCTGCCCTCGCCAGTAGCGGAGCTGGTTCTCTAGGGGTAGGATACGATCCCTCGCACCTACGTAGGCTCGTGTCCAGAGCCCTAGAGCCTCCGCCTTGGGGCTGGGCTGTGGGGTGAGTAGGCTCTCGTGATAGGGGCGGAGCATCTCTGCTCGTAGCTCCTCGGTGGGGCGAGCCGCTAGTGCCTCGAAGAGGTGGCGAAGGCTCTTGCCCCCGCAGGTGCGGCGGTTGAAGCGAGGGCGGTTCTCCTCCGTGAGCTCCGAGAGGGTCTGCTCGCAGTGCGCCCTCGGGATCCCGAGGAGGTCATTCACCGGATAGCCCGTCCCCGCTATGGCCGTAGCGGAGCCTATTCGCTCCCGTAGCTCGGGGTGTACCCCTAGGAAGCGATCGGCTGCCCATACCCCCATCGACCAGGCGGTGAGGTGTATCTGCTCGTACTGCCCCAGCTCTAGTGGGTCGAGGGCATCCGTGCGGTAGTCCCAGAGGACGAGGAGGTCGTAGCCGTGGGGTAGGCGAAGGTGCTGGACGGCCTCTGGGGGCATCGCCCAGCCGTTGAAGTGCAGGACGAGTCCTGTACATTCTGCACCCTCACTCTGGCGGAAGAAGCGGTACTGCATAGCGTCCCTACTCGTCGCCCTCCTCGGTCTCCTCCATCTGGAGCATCTCGTGATAGTCCTCCCAGTCGGGGTCCTCTACACAGCTGATCTCTAGGGGTAGAGGGGGGTAGGGAGCAAGGCACTCGTTGAGCCGCTCGCCGAAGGTAGGTAGGTGTCGGGTGTAGAATGTCCAGTCCTTCGCACCGCCCCCCGTGTAGTTGCCGGTGAGGATGGCGAGCTTGTCCCGCTCCATCGTCCTGCGTAGCTGGGGCTCAATGGCCTCGATGAGCTCGGCGGCAGCCTCGGTGGGCATCCCCTCGGGCTCTGCCTCGTAGCTCAGGCTGAGGTCTACACGTATCCGTAGCTTGCGGCTGGCGATAAATTCATCAAGCCCCTTGCGCACGGTCACAAAGACGATTTGCCCATCGTCGGTATGGCTCAGTGAGGTGAACCAGTCGTCTGTTAGCTTCATTCGTTGTCTTTTCTTTGGGGCAAAGTTATCTATTCCTCTCTACATGAGGCTCGGGGCATGGGGGAGCAGCTGCCCTGGTGTAGGCCCCCCTAAGAGGCGAATGCTAAGTGGCCGAGGAGTATCCCCCAGAGACGGCGACACAGCTCCCCTAGGCTTAGTTTCCCCCCGTGTACCCCGACTATCTAGAAGGGTATGGTGTACACGCGTGTACACTACTGTGTACCCACGTGTATACAACAGTGTACACGCGTGTACACTCCCACGCTCTCGGTATCGTCCCCGTAGGGCGCTCTCTGGGGTAGTCCTCGGGGCTAGGGTAGAGACGCACCGCACGATACGGCAGAGGCTCGCTCTTGGCTACAAAGTGCGCCTCAAAGAGAGGCTGAGGGAGGCATATCCTTAGGTCGGCTATCCGCTCGCCCTGAGAGGAGAGGCTCGTTGGGAGGGGCTTCCTCTTCGCCCGTGGGAGACCTCGCCTTGGCCTCGGGGGGAGCGTCTCTAGTGAATGCCTTACTTTTGCACCAAACATCCATAATGAATAAGATTGTAAAGAAGCCAATGAGACTCCTTGCCCTAGACATCGATGGCACCGTCGTCAATAGCCAGCACCAGGTCACCGAGCCCGTACGCCGAGCCCTCATCCATGCCCAGAGTGCACGGGATATGCGCCTCGTCCTAGCCTCGGGACGTCCTACCCCTGCCCTCCGTCACCTCGTCGAGCTCCTAGAGCTCAAGGCCTACGGGGGCTACCTCCTGCCCTACAACGGCGGGAAGGCGATCGACCTCTCCACTGGCGAGGTGCTCTACTCCAAGCCCCTAGATGAAGATCTCATCCCTCAGCTCTACCACCTGATCAAGGCACACGGGGTAAGTATCCTCACCTATACCGAGGAGGCGATCCTCAGCGAAGAAGAGGCCAACGAGTATGCACAGCGGGAGATCGATATCACGGGGATGCCTCTGTGTGTGCTGGAGGACTTCCTCGCCTCGCTCCGAGAGCCCCTGCCGAAGTGCCTCGCCGTAGGGCCTACCGATCGGCTCGTCGCCCTAGAAGCGGCGGTGAAGGCTCAGCTCGGTGATCGGGTCGATGCCTTCCGCTCCAGCGATGTCTTCCTAGAGCTCGTGCCCAAGGGGGTAAACAAGGGTGTCGCCCTAGAGCGCCTCAGCGAGTGTCTCGGCCTCACCCCGAGGGACCTCATCGCCATCGGGGATAACTACAACGACGTCCCGATGCTTCGCTTCGCTGGCACCTCCGTAGCTATGGGCAACGCCCCCGAGGACATCCAGCGGATGACGACCCTAGTCACCAAGACCAACGATGAGGACGGTGTAGCCTACGCCCTCGAGCACCTTATCCCCTAGTCCTCTAGCTTATTCCCAAGACGTAGACAGCGGCTCCCCCTAGGATCGACTTAGGGGGAGCCGCTGTCGTTATGCGGGTGTGAGCTGTGGGGACTTCCCAGCCCACTCGGGGGGCGGACTGGGGAGATTGGGGGCAGAGGGTAGGTAGGTCTTTGAACGAATGAATACCGAAGGTTAGGTATTGCCCCCGAGCAGGAGGGACGATACCTTTGCAGGACAATAATCTATAGGACTCTATCCACCTAAATACGGCATATCACAGATGAAAGGATCGCAGACCAAGGAGCTCATACTTGAGCATGCCCGAGAGCTCTTCCTCGAGCTCGGCTACGAAGGTGTATCCATGCGCATGCTTGCCTCCCGCTGCTCCATCAGCCTCGGACTGATCTACCACTACTTCGTCAGTAAGGATGCCCTCTTCGCCGATGTCGTCCGTCCGGTCCTCCAGACTCTGGAGTATGTCCTCGTGGAGCATAACAGCGAGGGGCAGTGTAGCGAGGCTATCTTCGAGGACGTCGAGCGGGGTCAGTATCAGATCTTTCTCCTGCTGATCACCAAGTACCGCCGTGAGCTACGACTCCTACTGATGCACGCTACGGGCTCGCCCTATGAGCACTACGAAGAGGAGTTCGTAGCGAAGAACTACCAGCTCGGCAAGACCTACCTCCGACGTATGGGAGAGAAGTACCCCGAGATGCACACCGACCTCTCAGAGCAACTGATCAAGATCAATGTGGAGAACTGGCTACATGTCCTGAAGACACTCCTCGATGAGCGTCTGAGCGATGGACAGAGGGCGCAGATCCTACTCGAGTACTTCGCCTTCACCACCGCTGGCTGGGAGCGTCTCCTGCGAGGCTTGCTCCCCAAGCTGAAGTGAGCCGAGAGCCCTCACCCCCACGAAGAGAGTGAACACAGCAAGATACAAGTTCAATATATGTACCCCACCTATCAGAAAATCCTCCTATGTAGCGGGCTCCTCGCCCTCAGCCCCCTACTCACTCCCTCTCCCCTCAGGGCACAGAGCGACAGCACTGCCCTCCGGGAGAGGAGCATCCGGGAGGTCATCGTCTCGGCCAAGAGCAAGGAGCGTAAGCTCCACGAGAGTGGCCTCCCCGTCTCCATCATCTCCGTACGTCAGCTACAGGGTACGGCCTCGAGCATCGACGACGTCCTAGCCCGTACCGCCGGTATCACGATCCGCCAGACCGGTGGGGTAGGGAGTAGCTCCCGCCTCTCCGTACGTGGCCTCGAGGGTAAGCGTGTGGGCATCTATATCGATGAGCAGCCCATCGGGGAGCTCTCCGATATGATGAGCCTCAATGACATCCCCATAGACATGATCGACCATATCGAGGTCTACAAAGGCATCGTCCCCAACAAGCTCGGGGGAAACAGCATGGGCGGTGCGGTGAATATCGTGCTGAAGGAGTACCCGCCCTTCTACCTCGATGGCTCGTACGAGGTCGGTTCGTTCAACACCCATCGTCTGAGCACGATCCTCAAGCGACACGATCGGGCGACAGGGCTCACCTATGGTATCGGGGGTGGCTTCACCTACTCGGCCAATGACTATGAGATGAGCCTGCCCCAGCGGCAGGGGCTCGTCGTACGTCGGGAGCACGACCACTTCCGCAAGATCCTAGCGGGGGGATCGATCACGGCCGACGAACGCTGGGGACTAGAGCGGGTGAAGCTAGAGTTCTTCCTAGCGAATACCTACCGAGAGCTACAGGGCATCGTCTCCCCGATCGACTCCGCATACAACCACAACCTAAGCATCGGGACGAGCCTCCTCATCAAGCGTCGGCACTTCCTCCTGCCCGGGCTAGACCTAGACAACGAGCTCTCGGGGGTCTACTCCTATGGTGGGCTAAGGGACAGAGCTACCTCACGGCGAGACTGGGATGGGACACCCCTGCCCCCGACCTCGCCCTATGGGGGTGAGCTGCAGAACCTTCCCTCCGATGGGCATAATAGATCTTACTATATAGCCGACAAGCTCTATATGACCTACACCCTCTCGGGGCATCAGGCGCTCTCCCTCTCCGCCCGCCTCGCGGCCACGATAAGCCGTCCGAGGGATGACTACCAGCGGGAGCAGATGCACTACGAGGCGAGCCACCCGGGGGATGTGCTTAGCCTGACCCTAGGGCTGGGGCATGAGATCTACGCCCTAGGAGACCGCCTCCTCTCATCTCTGACGGGGAAGTGGTACTACTACAAGACCCGGGGCGAACAGCCCTCCTACTTCGGCTCCAGCACCTTCGTGCCGGTGAGCTCAGCCAAGGGGGACTTCGGCATTGGCGAGGCGCTCCGCTACCAGCTCCTGCGCCCACTGATGGTCAAGGGGTCGGTAGCCTGGGAGCTCCGCTTGCCCAGCAGTGAGGAGCTACTCGGTAATGGATACCTGATCCTACCCTCGACAGCTCTTAGCCCTGAGCGTAGCCTCTCGGCCAACCTCGGCTTACTCCTCCAGTCCAGCTACTCCTACGGTAGGACGGAGGTGGAGCTCAATGGCTTCTACAACGACGTACGCGATATGACTCGTCTGGTCTCTGCGATGGGACCCGCCCTGCAGTATATCAACTTCGGCCAGATGCGTTCCTTCGGGGTCGAGGCTGAGGTCAAGAGCGACATCACCCCCTGGCTCTATCTCTACGCCAACGCTACCTATCAGGATCTCCGAGATACCCGTCGCCTAGAGCCCCGATCCTCTCGCCCCAACCCCACCTATGGCAAGAGAATGCCCAACATCCCCTACCTCCTAGGGAATGCTGGGCTGGAGCTCCACTGGGTGGATCTCTTTGGCTTCGTCAAGGGGGCCAATACCCGCCTCCTATGCGATGCCTCCTATGTGCACGAGTACTTCTATGACTTCGAGGTCTCTCGCTTCCAGGAGCGACGTATCCCCTCCACCTTCAGCCTTGACGCAGGGCTGGAGCAGAGCTTCGGCAATGGTCGCTGGACGGTCACGGCGAAGGTCAAGAACCTCCTAGACCGAGACCTCTACAGCGAATACAACCAGCCCCTACCAGGGCGTAGCTTCTCCCTCAAGCTACGCTACCTCCTCAAGTAACTCTATCATTCACCTAATAAGTAATACATCTATGAAGCAAGTAACACGTGCCCTCTGTGCCGTAGGCCTCGGGCTCCTGACCCTACTGTCCTCCTGTGACAAGAGGAACAACCGCCCGACACCTCCCACCCCCAACCCCGACGAGGTGACCCCGCTGAAGCTCCCTGCACACCTCCTCTTCCTCACCACCGTCACCGGGGGCAACGGTACACCGAGTGCCTCCTACCTCATCAGCACGGGGCGGATGATCCCCGGGAAGTTCACCAACGCTAATGGGCTCCCCCTAGAGGTAGGGAATACCCCCCACTACTGGGGGGGACGGATCTACACCTTCCCCGGGATCATGGGTTCGACCAAGAGTGAGCTCGGATGCTACCTAGAGCAGGTCGATCAGACCTACCGAAGGGTGGGCGCACTGTCCGTAGCGGGCGCAGCAGCGACCACGGCTATGGCTGTCCTCAGCAAGGACAAAGCCTATATCTCTAACTGGGGAAGCGGTACGGTGCAGGTCATCAATCCCCTCACGCTGAAGGCCTCCAAGACGATAGGCCTCAACAAGTATGCCCATGCAGGCGCCCTGGTTCGTCCCTCGGCTATGGTACTACGTGATGGGCTACTCTATGTCGGGCTTTGCCAGCTCAATGCCCAGTGGCAGACCGTGAAGGATCAGGCCGACATCGCGATCATCGACACCAAGACAGACGAGCTACTCAAGGTCATCACCGATACCAAGCACAAGCTCACCTTCTGCTCCCGTCCTATTGACCCGAACTCTATGTTCGTCGATGAGCAAGGGGATATCTACGTCAATTGCCTCGGGTCTATGGAGGATCCTCTACACCCAAATGAGAAGGCAGGCTTCCTTCGCATCAAGAAGGGCGAGACCGACTTTGACCCCTCCTATATGCTGAGGACAGCGGATTGTAAGCCCGAGGGAGTCGCTCACAACGTAGACTTCTTCTCCTCCATCGCCTATCTGGGCAAGGGTAAGGTACTCGCTCTGGCAAGCATCAACAAGCTTGACCCAGATCTGGCGAAGAACATGTACATGGCTTACGTCCATCGCCTAGCCCTCGTAGACCTCCAGGCGAAGACCATCCAAGTCATCGGAGACCAACCTGCATCTACAGCGATGGCTATAGGGGTCACCTACGACGGCAGTAGGTATGCCTACTATAGCTATACAAGCAAGGATAAGCAGGGTATCTACCGCTACGATGCCCAGACCGGTAAGCTCGATCCCGAAGAGCCCTACATCACCACCGAGGGCTCCGTCACGGGTATCCGCTTCATCCCCGCCAACTGATCCAGCGGATACGCTCTATAGAAGAGAGGCCACACCCAAGCCCTAGGGCTCGGATGTGGCCTCTCTCGCTATCTATAGAGCGGACCTGTAGTCTGTCGGAGGTCGCTTGACCTCATGTCCCCCTAGCGGTGGTAGTGGTAGTCGATCCCGAAGAGTGCGCCTGCGAAGGTCATCACCTCCCCATAGGCCACGAGGACACTAGAGTGGATCTCCCCCGGAGGGCGTACGAAGAAGGCGATCCCAAGGAGGCTGATCCCGAAGATACATAGCCCTACAGCCACCCATAGCTGTAGTCTCGTGCTCGGCTGCTTATCGTCAGGCATCATACACCTCCTTTCCCTCGCTAATGAGGCGGTAGGCTCGCCGTGCATCGAAGCAGGGGCACACCTTGATCCATTCGTGTGGCTCTATCTCGCCGTCCCCATCTCTATCGGGGCTGAGGTCTCGGTGCCCGAGGATAAGACTCCGAGGAGCTAAGCGGTGTAGGCGGGAGAGCAGGAGCCTGAGGGAGCGCTGCTGTGCCTCGGTACGGGTATCTGCGGGTCGCCCCGTAGCGTCTAGTCCACCTTCGTAGCAGACGCCCCAGCTGCAGGCATTGTAGCCTAGGACATGTGCCCCCACTTCGTCTAAGGGGCGTAGGGGGATAATGCTCCCCGATCTACGGACGTAGAAGTGGTAGCCTGCTCGTCTAAAGCCTCGAGCCCGATGGTCACGCTCCAGCATCTCCTCCGTATAGTCCATCGTACAGCGTGTGGCGCTACAGTGCACGACGATGTAGCGAATATTCTCCTGTCTCATCGCCGTCTCCTCCAGTAGCTATAGCCCACAAGTCCCGCGAGGGTAAGGGCGGTGAAGAGGATACCCCATAGGAAGGTCTTCACACGGGCAAAGAAGCCCACTGCGCTGCCCCTACGGAGGGTCTTGAGCTGGGTGTGCGTGCTCGTCTCATACCTCCTCGTGACACTGTCGTCCCGGAGGCTGGACTGCATCCCCTCCTGACGAGTCGTACGTCGGTGGTAGTAGAGTAGGGGGAGTAGCTTCGTGGGTGTCGAGCTATCGCCCTATCGCCCTGTAGGGTCGTGGGGAGGGGGAGTGGGTAGAGCCCTAGGAACACCTCCTCTGTCTCACTCTGCGTCTGCATCGTGGTGTGGGCTGCGTGTCGGCTCAGCAGGCTGTCACTGCGTCGGGTATGTGTACCCTCTGTCGTGACTCTCGGGGCTCCACAGCCGAGGGGGAGGCAGAGGGTGACGAGGAGTGCCAGCCGAGGCACGCATCCCATGCACCCCACGGCGGAGCCAAAGGTGTCGTGATACATAGTAGTGTATAGATAAATATATAGATAGAGTATAGAGCTACTCCCTGAGCGGATCCCCCTAGGGAGCGCTTCCCGAGGATGAGCCTCGGTAGCTAAGCTTCGGTGGACCTTCTAGGGGGTAGGAGAGCACCCCGGAGGGGAGAGGGTGGGGTGTCCCACCGCTCCCTCTAGGGCGGATGTGCTTTGGGGGTCGGTGTCACCCTCTAGGGTACTCGGCGAAGGAGCACACGAGGGGATACACTAGGCGGGTAGATAATGCGCCTGGCTTAGTCGGGCTTAGAGCCCATGTCTCTGCCTATCGTCTCGGGGATAGGCTTTGTCTCGGAGTGTACCATAATAGATCTGTATATATAAAAAGTATAGCTACGTGTCTCGCTCTGGGCTTCGTCCCGTGTGTCCCTCATGCGTGTCCCTCGGGACACCCTTGGCTGGGGTCGTGTGTAGGGGCTGGACATCTACCCATCGTCTGACTGTGCAAAGGTACGAAGGCTCCAGACACGAGCCACCACCAGCTCGATGACGATGATCAGTTAGCCCCTCTCCGACCTCGCTCACACCCCGATACTGTGGGCAAGGAGCATCAGCGAAAGAAACTTATCCACATCCGGTACGGAGTAGTTCCTTAGGGGCGATTTAAGTATCTATGTATGTGTCTGATAAGTCTTTTTTTAGCTAAGGTGATGCCCTCCCTCGGGGGATCCTTGGGAGGAGGCGGAGAGGCAGAGAACGGTACCCTTACGACTCTGGTCAGAGAATGCCTATTCCCTCCAAGGAGTTATCCCAATAATTCATACGAGAACATCGATGACTCTGTAAAAGGAAAACATATAAGCAGAAAATGAGTGGCTACACGTGTATCCTAGGATCTTAGGAGGTGTGTTCAGAGGGATGGTGCGGCAAGGCTGACGCATGAAGTCACTATAGTGCGAGGGCAAGGTCGTGAAGGTGTATACGCCGAAGATAGAAGTATCCGTGTCCTAGGTGTAGAGGCCCCAGCGTATCCCTCCTACCTAGGAGGGATGAGTATACTCGTGTGTACACAACTGTATACCCACGTGTACACAACAGTATACACGCGTGTACACTACCTCGCTCTAAATATATCCCCCGTAGGGCTCGCTTGTATGTCTATTCCTCGGGAATAATGCCTAAGATCTTTAGGGATGAGCTAAGGCTCCCCCTAGGATATGAAATCATACCCCGAAGATCCAAAGGCAGGAGTGTGCGAGCGAGATCATGCGTCGGCCCTGGATGGTATGGGGGGATCATTCGCCTGATTATTTGTACTTTTGTAGAGGAAAAAGGGAAGCCATAGACCTTGGCTAATCCCCTCAGCCACACAAGTAAGAGACCGGTCGCGTGATGCGATGCTCCTCTCCCTCCAAGCTGTCAAGCCCTAATGCCCTAAACCCACCGATACACCAAGTCGGTACAGGCACTTCAGATTAGGACTAGGGAGAGAGTACGCCTGCCAGCGGCCCATAAGACGTTCGTTAACTAAGCACAAAGAATCTCAATGAAGAAGTATCTACTAGCGCTCCTAGCTCTAGCCAGTATCTCCTGTGCCGACCTCGGCGCACAGCGTGTCATCCCCCTAGAGAACTCCTCGGCCTATGAGGGGCTGGAAGACCTCCTAAAGAAGGAGGCCATCTACCTACAAGACCAGAGCTCCCTCCTGCCTAAGTATGAGGGGCAGTGGACGGGGAGCTACGCAGGACATAAGATCATCGCTACCATCACCCTACAGCGCAAGCACGAGACAGCAGCGACGGAGGAGGGGACACATCCCCTCTTCGCAGACCGTCTCCTCCTCTCTTATCAGGTGCTGGACGGATCGGACAAACTCATCCTCGACACCGCTAAGGAGCCTAGCCTACAGGGCGAAGGTGGCTCTCTGGAGGTACAGCGTGAGGGAGGAAAGTCCGGTGCAAAGATCCTGGAGGAATCCTACGATTTCACCCTACCCCTGGATGATAAGGGCACCTGTATCTTCATGAAGGCTGTCCTGAGCCGAGACCTCAAGGAGCTCACGCTCATGATGGCTGACGTGGTCATCGCTGCCGATGCAGGCGACTGTCCGGACTACATCCCCGGGATGGAGGAGAGCTGGGTACTCACACGCACCAGCCCTATGCCCTCGGCTAAGAAGTAGCCTCGCCCCAATCCCTAGGAGCGTCCCCTCGGAGGGGCTCTCCCCTGGGAGGTATAATAGAGCCCTCACACGAAGACTCGGTCTCGTGTGGGGGCTCGCTATATCTAGGGGTGAGCTATCTGTCCCGCCTAGCTAGAGGAAGACGTCTGTACGACGACTCTTTGGGGTGCGAGAGGGCTGGTTCTCGTCCTCGGGATCTCGTCTACCGAGGGCTACGGCGACGAGAGGACGGTACTTCTCGTGTCCAAGGATAGCGTCGTAGGCCTCGAGCTCGATCCCCTCCATCGGCGTAGAGTCTATACCCATCGTCGGGAGGGCGGTCAGCAGGACTCCTAGGGCGATGTAGACCTGTCGCTCCATCCAGCTACGTACGCCCTCCTCACCCCGTGGGGCGATCTGGCTTCGGTAGAAGCTCTGCGCCCCCGTCGTGAGGGTGGGGAGGCGCTCCTCCTCGAAGGTCTGGACGCTCCGATACACATTGAGGACGATGATGTGGCTAGCCGTCTGGACACGCTCCCGATTGCTCATCGAGTGCTCCGAGAGACGTGCCTTAGTCTCCTCGTCAGAGAGGATGTCGAAGGCCCACGGCTGGGAATTGATGGAGCTGGGGGCAAGGCGGAGTATCTCTCGGATCTGCTGTAGCTCCCCCTCGCTGAGGCGGAGGGTCGGGTCGTAGCGCTTCGTGGTGTAGCGCTCCTGTAGGGTCTTGAGGATGTTCATTTATAGATACTAAGCTGTGTGATACTAAAAGTCTAGTAAGCGGTAGCGTCGTCGCACCTCGGGCATGGACATGCGCTCCTGATAGTGCCACCACTCTTTGTCGTAGGGGCGGAGGCCTACAGCGCTGAGGATGCGTCGCATCAGCGCCCTATTGGCAGGCACGTCGGGGGCGAAGATCCCTGCTCGGGCTCGCTCCCGCTCCTTCCCTAGGTGCGCCTCGGGGCCAAAGTGGTCGAAGGGGCTCCCCATATCCAGCGCTCTCCCCCGATCGTCTACGATGGTGAGGTCTACCGCCACTCCGTAGTTGTGCCGTCCTCCTCGTCGGGAATGCGCCACATAGATGCGCTTGGGAGTGCCTGCGACCTGCTCGTACATACGGCGCTGGGCGCTTAGGGGGCGGGCAGCATCATAGATGAGGAAGTGGTAGCCGGGATGCTCCTGCTCTAGGCGCTCTTGGGCACGGGCAAGAGCCTGAGCGAGGTTGGGGTGTAGATAGGCTTTGCGTAGCGAGCCGTACATGTTTGCGCCCGTGAAGTTGTCCCGAGTAGCGTACTTGAGCTGTACCTGGATACGTGGTGCGACGAGCTGTACCTCGATGAGCCCATGAGCACGCATGAGGCTATCGTAGTTCTGTGCTCGGAGTATACCTCCAGAGAGTGCAAGGGGGATAAGTAGGCCGAGGTAGAGGGTGTGAAGGAGGCGCATGAGGGTTTGTCGTTGCTCGTGTCTGGGGCGAATACTAGTGAGCGGATGGGGTGGAGGTGAATGATGCTGTGGGGTGTGGGGTGGAGTTTGACGGTGGGAATTGGGCTCGGAGTGAAGGTGGTGAGGAATGGGTGAGGGGTTGTTCCACGTGGAGCAGGGCGGGCGATTGCTTAGTCCAGCACTCGATCTGCCTCGGTGATGGGGCGGAGCACTCGGCAGGGATTGCCTACGGCAAGTACTCGGGCTGGGATGTCCCGTGTCACGACGCTCCCAGCGCCGATTACGGCGCCGTCGCCGATGGTGACTCCCCCAAGGATGGTTACCGAACCTCCTATCCAGACGTCGTTGCCGATGGTGACGGGGCGGCCGCACTCGTGGTAGGTGTTACGCTCCTCGGCAAGGAAGGGGTGGTGTGGGGTGTAGATACTGACGTGGGGGCCGATGAAGGTACGTCTGCCGATGTGGATCTTCCCTGAGTCGAGTGCAGTGAAGCCTGTATTGACGAAGGTGCCGTCCCCGATGTGGATATTGTGCCCGTAGTCGATGAAGATGGGTGGGACGAAGTAGCAGTGTCCCTCGATACTTCCTAGTAGTTCGTGTAGGATGCGCTGTGCTTCCTCCTGCTCGGTTTCCTCGAGTCGGTTGTATTGATTGACGAGTCTCTGGGCACGCATTCGGTCTCGGTGGATCTCTGGGTCAGAGGCATCGAAGTAGAGCCCGTGGAGTAGTCGTTCCTTCTGTGTCATGCTGGGTGGTGAGCTGAGGGTGGGGTAGTGTAGTGGGGTGAGTGGACACGGATGCTTTTGTGCCCTTGCCGTGGGATAACGGAGGAATCCCCTCCGTTTGTTCCACGTGGAGCGTTGGAGCTAAGTCGCGCTGTAGTAATAACGCAGCCCGCCTGCAAATGGTTTTGCAGGCGGGCTGTCTCGTGTCGGATGTTAGGGGGCGAGCTTAAGGGGTGACTTCATCATCTGCTTAAGGAGTGACTTCGATCTCGGTAGAGGAGTGACTTCGGCCTCGACGGAGGGGCGACTTCAACCTCGGTTGAGGGCGAGTTTCGGTCTCGGCAGAGGGTATCTGTCGTGCTCAGTGTCTGGGTTGCACCCCGCTCGCTACACCCCTTGGGGCGGGCGCTTCACGGAGGCTATTGGGCGGGCACCGAGACGTTCAGCCCTTCGTTAGCTTCGGTGGAGAGTCGTTTGGTGTCGTCACCTCTTCGACGATCATTCTGTGTCTTGACCGTCTTCTTGCCCCAATTGTAGGAGAGGGTGAACTGGAGGCGAGGGCTATGCCAGTTGCGCTCGAAGGTGAGGGCTGGCGAGGTGAGGCCGTAGCTTCCACGTGCGATGTTCGTATTGAAGAGGTCGTATGCCGAGAGGGAGAGGCGAAGGCTCTCGCCGATCCGCTTACTCACAGAGGCATCTATCCACCACTGACGCTGCATCTGGTAGAGCCCATACAAGAGTCCGCTGTAGTAGGTCACACCGAGGTCTACTGACCAGCCTGAGGGGAGCCCTAGGTTGTGCCGGTGCTGGGCATAGTAGGCATTGAAGGTCTTGCTGTAGTCTACTCGATTGATCCGTCCAGCGTCCCACTGGCGCTGAGCTGCCAGATAGGTGGAGGCTGTCCAGCTGAGCTCTCCCTGCTGGATGAGCGGGATGGGTAGGACGAGCAGGGCACGCAGGTAACGGCTGTGGTCGAGGTTGTGCCGACGCAGTGTGTACCTCCCATGGTCTATCGTGAGGGCCTCTACGATAGGAGACTCGGTATCGACATAGCTTAGCTCCAGCTGGGCTGCCTGGAGGTAGCTGTAGCCGAGAGTCACGCTACGACGGTAGGAGGTCTTGAGGTAGGTATTGCCCTGACGAGCTAGCAGTGCCGAGGCGCTTGTGGTGTATCCGAGTAGGTCTCTATAGCTAGGACGGGTATAGCTGGAGGAGTGGGTGAGGGCGATCTGGTGGTGACGTGCTGGGGTGTAGCGAAGGCTGGCGAAGGTGAGGGGCTCCGAGCCCGAGCGGAAGAATTCGCCTTGCCCTACTCCGAGGCTCCCCTTACGGTCTTCGCCTGCGATACGAAGGCCCGCATAACCCGAGAGCTGCTCCAGACGGAAGCGAAGGCTAGCATATCCCTCTATGTTCCATTCCCTTAGGGTGGTCACTCCCGTCCTGTTGGTAACTCGTGAGTCTACCGATACGTGGCTCGCCTCCGCCCCGAGGTAGAGGGTAAAGATGCTGGAGAGCCGATGCGAGAAGTCTAGGGCGAGGCGTGCGAACTGGTTGTCGTCCTTGCTGGCGACGCCCTGTGGACTCCCCTCCCGGCGCAGGTCGGAGCGGCCGAACGACCCCTCGGCGGTCGTCTGGAGTGACCAGCGCTCTGCCTGTAGGGTGTGGTAGAGGGTACCGTAGAGGTTGGTCCACTTGAGGCGGTTGTGCATGCTCTGTGTGAGCAGGAGTCGCTCGTTGGCGTAGTTCCCTAGGATCTGTGCCCCTAGGCTATTGTACTTGCCCAGGGTGAGGTCGGTACCGAGACCCACCTGATGGGAGATGCGGGAGTCTGTGCGCAGGTCGTCGGTCTGTCCCGTGGAGAGGGTCGTCGTCTCCCGCATACGCTTATCCCCGAGGGTGTAGGAGAGGTAGGAGCGACTAGAGCCGTAGCCGAGGTTCACACGTGTAGAGAACTGCTCGGAGAGGTAGTGGTGGTAGGTGCCGACGAGGTTGGAGAAGCCCTTGACGCCCTCCGTAGCCTTGGCTTTGCGCTTGATGTTGAGGATCGGAGTCGTCACACCGCCGTACTCTACCCCGGGCTCGCGAATGAGCTCGACGCTGGAGAGTTCGCTGAGGGACATGCTCTGTAGGAGGGAGATGACCTCGTCCTTGCTCATGCGCTGGGGACGCCCATCGATGTAGACGGTGAGCTCCGAGAGGCCGTAGAGCTTGAGGGTGTTAGCTCCCTCGAGCTGGAGGCCGGGGATGAGTCGTATCCCATCGAGGACGCTCCCGCCCCGAGCCTGTGCAAGGGCAGCCTCCCCGAAGATGAGGGTCGTGCCCTCGTAGCGGACGAGTGGGGCGGAGTGCTGTACGACGACGGCCTCGAGCTCGCGGGTGAGCTCGACGGGGATCGTGCCGAGCTGGAGCTTGCCGGGGCGAAGCTCCAGCGAGGAACGAAGGACGATAGCCTGCTGGGCAAAGGAGGTGCCGAGGAGGTAGGTCCCGGGGGTGGCTTTGAGGAGGAAGTAGCCCTTCTCGTCGGTGAGGGTACGGAAGGGGGTGTCTTGTCCCTGGGGCGTACGCAGACCGACGAGGGCATTGACGATAGGGGTCTTGTCCGTCTTGCTGACGAGTGTCCCCTCGAGCCAAGCCTCAGCTTCCTGGGCTCGGATGACTCCTCCGCACACAAGGGCAAGGAGGAGGGTGAGTAGGAGGTGTCTCATAGGATAACTCGATGTTTAATTAAATCTTTGAGTAGGTCTTGTGGGATGGTCTCTGCACAGATATTCTTGGTGTGTAGCATGTCCCATAATTCTGATTCCACAGGGTAGGCCTGTAGCATCCTCGTATCGAAGATATACCGATCATTGTCGTCCCTTTGATAGAAGCGATAACGCTCTCCATTAAAGGTGTATTTGCCCTTATGGTACCCATTGGTGGGCTCGTCGATATTTTCTTCCTCATGAGGTGGGCGGACAAACTTGTGAATGTATAACCATGCCTCCCAACTATCAGGTGCAACTAGAAGCTGCTGCTCTAAGATGTGATATAGAGAGAGGAGGCTTGCTCTGATATATGAGTCTCTTGTGACTCCTTCTCTAGGCATGATTGGATCAAAGAATGTTATTTTAAAGTTGTTATCACCTTGTCGGCTTGTTAAGAGGGGGATGATGGGAGCCTTGGACAAGTAGGACAAGACAGATACCCCCTTGCGAACCAATAGAGATGAGTCCAATAGGGGGAGTTCGAAAAGGTTCGCATTGGTGTTGCTCATTCCATCAGCACCAGTGTTGCCATCGATATAGACAAATAGACTCTGTCCAGACCGTAAGGCATGAATCATAGACAATAAAGATTGAGATGAATTTGCATCAATCAACCCTAATGGTCGTCCACCGCTAGTTGCAGTGAAAACTTTCTGAATCGTCTCCCTCTGAGCCCTTAGTACATCATCAGAGGCGACGAGCGTTATTGGGAATCCTCTTGTTCCAAGATACTTTAGTCCCATCCTGTATGAGGAGATGTGGAATGAGCAGAAGATTGCGGGTGAATGAGGAATGAATGATTCCCCAATGATTCTACAGCTTGAAACCGGATCAGCATAAAGGTGATCATCCCATGCATATATCTGATTTCGTAAGACAGATCTAAAGAACTCTGTATGGGAGTCCTCTGGAATGGTAGGGATGAACCTCTTCAGGCAGGCGCTTGCAAGGAGGTATCTAATCGTTTGAGACTCCCGATGTAGAGTCTGGTCGATGCGTTGTTCTATTGTCATTTTCATCAGATTGATATAAGTGTGCGATTTTAGAGAAAACCATGAATAGCGTCTTTGTTGAAAATATCAGTATAAAGGTAGTACATACAAACTTGAATACCAATATGCTCTCACCCCAGCCCCAGCTTGATGCTAGTTGTTCCTGACATATGCGTTGTAGTACTTTAGATAAGAGGGTGCCAAAAATAGAGAGAACCCCACCCCAAAAGATAAGGATGAATGCGTAGCTGAAGATACCATATATGTATATGAAGGACGAATATTGCCAGCTGGTAATAGGACTCCGTGCTGTTATTTTTTTGATGATCTCCACAATACCAAGGTCGGCTTTTGTCCTTAAGTTTGTTATGCCGAACAGATCACTAAGAATCCAATATCCATCAAAGCGGAATAGAGGATTCAGATTGTATAGGATAATAAAGATATTATCCCAGACGAAGATAGATATGAAGACTTTAGGTAAATCTAATATTATCCCAAACGGAATAAAAAAGAGCATTAAAATCATTTGGAAGTAGAAGCCTCCAAGATCTATTATAACCCGTTGAGTTCGATTGGCTAACCAGGAGGCCGTAACGTCGGTATATAGAACCGGAAAGAATATATAGAAGCCAAAGCCGATACTCTTGGGACGCACTTTATATCGGTGGCTTGCTGATGCGTGACCAAGTTCATGTACAAGTAGTACAATTAGACTTAGTAAAGCATATGCGATGCTTATCCATGGTGATTTCAGCAGTTCCCTAGCGGCGGACTGAGAGTCCCAATTCCAATATGGTTGAGTATAAGCAAGGAGGAATATGAATGATGGAATAACAATTAGAGCCCCCCACATAGAGAAGGGGGTGGAGAGTATATCCAATAATTTGGCATGATTATCTAAGTTGAGTATTTTGAACTTGAACTTTATATAAGCTCCACTTACCTTGGGACGTTCAACCTGTCTACGAATAGATTCAATTTGCTCCAAAGTAACATCCTCCCCAAGTTCATGGGTGATGATAGATTTAATTTCTACATTCGTCTTCTCCAAGCAAAGTTGTTTGATGATTAAGAGTCCTAAATCATCAACAGAATAGCTCCTTGCGTTGACGTAAACCTTCCACGTCTGGTTGGGACCTTGAGTTATGCCCTCTATCTTCATTTCGGTATCCATCTTGGTGATAAATCTAAGGGGATAACTAGGGGAGAGAAAGACCTCTCCCCTAGTTATTAAACGAAGTACGATGCCTATACTAGGGGGTTGAAATTACTTGATTTCACCATCCCCCGGCTTGATTTCGGCGCCACCATTGCCGCCGTTACCGCCGTTACCGCCACCGTCGCCACCGTTGCCACCGTCGCCACCGGAGCACTTGCGTTCACAGCTTCCACCAGTAGCTAGCTCAAAGCGATCCTCAAGTTCCTCGAACTTGATTGGAGTTAGTTTCTTGTTCATACGAGTTTAGTGTTAAATATGTTGTGTATGTTTCCATGTGGAGCACCATGCTCACACGGCTTCCGACAAAGAGGATTTGACGACCTCTCCTATGTGGAGGTAACCCCTAGAAAGCTACGTCAACATAGGCTGATGAATCCAGCACGTTCCCTTCTTCACCATTGTTGCCTTGGGAGGCTAGTGTGTGATACTATACTTCCCCATTAGTGGAATGCCAACTGATGAGTTGAAAGCAGTGTATCCTACATCAAACTCCTACCACAAAGTTCAGAATATATATACCGCTTGTCAATAGCTATATGTGGGTATTTTGTGTGGGGTAAATACCTATGCAATAGTAGAGTAAATAAGATCCCCCCATAGATGTGTCCTATTATACCATAGTCCTTCACTGATTGTCCTCGATATCTTTCGCAGGCATACCTCATTCGTTGCTATAAAGCCTTCCTCAATCACCTATGTAAGGTGATGGTTGCGAACATACCGAGAGCGCAATGGCGCTCTCGGTATGTCCTCTGTCGTCACCTATGTAAGGTGATTACAGCCGACATACTTAGTCCCCAGTGTCGCTCTCAGTACACCCTATCCTCCCCACTCAAGAGGAGCGTGATGGCGGGGGCGGTGTGGTGCGGACTGTAGGTGTAGTAGATGTGGTAGGTGCGATAGGTCTAATAGGTAGTCAGCGAAGTCCTAGCCAAAGTGCTGAGTGGAGGCGGGTTGGGGTAGTAGGGCTAGTGGTGCTGGGCGATGGCGGTGTAGGTCGGGTGAGCTGGCTGGTGCTGGGTAGGATGGGATGATGGTCTGTGGATGGGATGGTGGTAGTAGGGGGAGGGCTGTAGGGGTGTAGGTAGGGGGCTGGTTGTAGAGTCGGCAGAGCAAAGTAACCATTTATAGGTATATAGCGGAAAGATTTCTTTATTGTGAGTATTTGAGGTATATTTGCTCTTGCGTTAGAGCGTCTAGCGTATCTATTAATCTAGCCCGAATACAAGGAAATGTTACAAGAATTCACCCTCAACCGAGGTAGAGCGATCATCAACTTTACCTCTAAGTTCTGCGACAACCGTCGCAAGGTGCTCACCAGCTATGCCTTCAGGCGTGTCGTTGAGTCCTTTGTCCTCCACCTCAAGAAGGACAATCCCATCATCTACGATGCCTTCATCGTAGACTTCGAGACAGACGACAACCTCATCCACTCCCTCATGGATGTGATCCGCCTGCTCAGCGTCTGTGACGTCGATGAGCTCCTAGCGACCAATAATAAGTATGCCCCCTTCTTCAAGGATCGTGACCTCTTCCTCGAGCTAGTCGATCTGCTCTACCACTACTGGCGTCGCATGGAGCGTATCGCTGTCGTGCACAACCAGCGTCAGGGCGAGGGGCTACAGAATGTGCGCTTTGTACAGGCCTACGAGCTCTTCAACGAACTGATCCTCTCCATCTACCGTCGTACCAAGGAGGTCGTCAATGGCTTCGCTAGCCATGTCTACCGCCAGACGACTGCTGGGGTCAATGCGGGGCTTATCCTGAATGATGCCCCATGGAACTGCCCGATCGAATACAAGGGCTTGGCGGCCATCCCCTTCATCGACTCCATCATCATCAATCCCCCTTATGTCTCCTACACGAAGAAGAATACACGCGACGGGATCTTCCAGGAGCACCAGTCCAACCCCGCTGAGCATATGATCCTGAGCGAGGATGAGTGGTTCCTCTACCCTGCCAAGGTGGGTGATCTGCTGGCCTTCGTCTACTTCCACAAGGACTTCATGTGCCACGGCCTCGGGATGGCGAACCTCTTCGAGCTCGCTAAGCCCAACGAGTATGTCGGTAAGAAGCCCGATATGATCTACATCTTCGGCTACCCCGATGGGCACGAGGAGAAGCGTACCTTCTACCACAAGGATAGGAAGAATGACATCCTCATCGGCTACGCCAACTACAGCGACGAGATCGACTACTTCGGCTACATGAAGAAGATGCTGCTGACCCTGCACAACATCAAGCAGATGGAGCGGGGCAACCTCCCGATCCACGGTGCTATGGTCAATATCGTGCTGAAGAATAGCCGTGTGGCCAACATCATCATCATGGGGGACAGCGGTGCCGGGAAGAGCGAAAGCCTAGAAGCCTTCCGTACGCTCAACGAGAAGTACATCCGCCACATGCGTGTCATCTTCGACGACATGGGCTACCTCAAGCTCCAGGATGATGGCTCGATCCTAGCCTACGGGACAGAGATCGGTGCCTTTGTCCGTACGGACGACCTCGACCCGATGTATGCCTTCTCGCAGCTAGACCGAGGGATCTACACCAACCCCGACAAGGTCAATGCTCGTGTGACTATCCCGATCTCTACCTACGAAGTCATCTCTAAGGGCTTCCCCGTGGACTACTTCCTCTATGCCAATAACTACGCAGAGGCAGAGAAGAAGATCGCTCTCTTTGACACGATCGACGAGGCGATCCCTGTCTTTGAGGCCGGTGCTCGCCGTGCTAAGGGGACGACGACGGAGAAGGGTCTGGTGACCTCGTACTTCGCGAACCCCTTCGGCCCCGTACAGGAGAAGGAGCTCGCTGCGAGCCTGATCCAGAAGTACTTCTCTGCCCTCTATGCTACGGGGGTCAAGGTCGGAGAGATGCATACTTGCCTCGCCGTAGATGGGCAGAGCAAGACGGGCCCTCGTGCCGCTGCCGAGGAGCTCTTCAGCATGATCAACGAAGACTAAGGCATAAGCCGTCTCTAATTCTTTCTAACTCTTAAGCGAGACTACCCCCGCTGCAGGTTTGCCTGCGGTGGGGGTAGTCGTATTACAGCGGGATAGGGGAGGGGGGATAGGACTCTGTGAGATTGGCTACATTTGACTACATTTGCTCCGTAGGCGACGGGCGACTCCCTTCTCTCCGTCCCGCTAGACTACAGATACATTACCTAACTACAGACTAAGGACAAGGAACCCAATGAGACTACGTACACTACTGGGCACTGTCGCCCTCGGAGGGCTTAGCCTGCTACCCGCCCTCCTAGGCTCGTGCGGGAAGACCCCCGAGCCCTCCATCCCCCTCTCTCGGTGGGAGACTCCCTACTTCTTCACGGAGATCCTCGAGCCCCAGACCATACGACTCGCCTCACTGACCTACGAAGAAGGTGAGCCGAGGCTAGGAGGTACGAAGCGCTATCTAATCCTACCGATTGAGGGTGTGTATCACTCCTACTTCCGGACTAAGGAGCGGGCTCGCTTCGAAGAGCTGGCTCGTAAGATTGGGGACTTGCCCTCCCCCCGGGTCTATATCCATCCTATGCCAGGTGGGCGGGGCTCTCTGAGCTCCGGTGTAGCCTCTATCTCCCTTCGTGCGCAGACGGCGTATAATAGCCGTTACCCTGCGGGAGTAGAGCTTGCCCCTATCGTCCGTGCGGAGTATTTCTCTTATGACTATCATTTTGATAAGAGTATCGCCCCGACCGTCAAGATGCCTCAAGAGCTGAGCGGGTATACTCGAGACCTAGCGGATCCCCTCCAAGCGATGAAGTACCTATCCCCTTGGCGCTGGCCAAGGTCCTCCGGAGCTAATTCCCTCTCGCTGGTGAGGCTTCATCTGACGGAGGCGCCGACAGCCTCACCCCAGACCTTTCGCCTAACCCTCAGGCTGACGGATGGGCAGGTATTCACCGCTGACCTCACCGCAGACCTCATGAAGGACTAGGGGGTACTCTCCCCGCAATACACCTCTCTCTACTTGCCCTAGAGAGACGAACGAGCCCACCTTAGGAGGATCTAGGGTGGGCTCGTCCATTGATATGCTCCACCCCCTCCGCCCAGAGGTTACCAGCGAGGGGGATGCACCTCGATATTTCCCAGCAAGCTACAGAGAGGTCTGCGGGCTTTTGATTATCTTTGCACCTCACAGATAAGTATATAAAGAATAAGCCATATGTCTCTACAGTGCGGTATCGTAGGCCTACCCAACGTGGGTAAGTCTACCCTATTCAATTGCCTATCCAATGCTAAGGCACAGTCCGCTAACTTCCCCTTCTGCACCATCGAGCCCAATGTCGGGGTGATCACCGTACCCGATGAACGTCTGAACAAGCTGGCGGAGATCGTTCACCCTCAGCGGATCGTCCCTACAACCGTCGAGATCGTAGACATCGCAGGGCTTGTCAAGGGCGCAAGCAAGGGCGAAGGGCTTGGGAATAAGTTCCTCGCCAATATCCGTGAGACCGATGCTATCCTACATGTCCTCCGATGCTTCGACGATGACAATATCACCCACGTCGATGGGAGTGTCGATCCCGTACGTGACAAGGAGGTCATCGACACCGAGCTACAGCTCAAGGATCTGGAGACCGTAGAGGCTCGCCTACAGAAGGTCTACAAGCAGGCTCAGACGGGTGGCGACAAGGCTGCCAAGCTCTCCTACGAGGTGCTGAGCCGCTACAAGGAGGCACTTGTGCAGGGACGTAATGCCCGCACCGTGACCTTCGAGACGAAGGACGAGGAGAAGGTCGCACGTGAGCTCTATCTGCTGACCAGCAAGCCCGTCCTCTATGTCTGCAACGTCGATGAGGCTTCGGCGCTCAGTGGCAATCAGTACGTAGAGCAGGTGCGTGCTGCTATTCAAGACGAAGGTGCAGACCTACTCGTCGTAGCAGCTAAGATCGAGAGTGAGATCGCAGAGCTCGAGACCTATGAGGAGCGTCAGATGTTCCTCGGGGAGATCGGGCTCGAGGAGTCAGGTGTAGCACGTCTGATCAAGGCTGCCTATGCCCTGCTGAACCTAGAGACCTACTTCACCGCAGGCGTACAGGAGGTACGTGCCTGGACGTATACTAAGGGGAGCAAGGCACCCCGTGCGGCAGCTGCTATCCACACGGACTTCGAGAAGGGCTTCATCCGTGCCGAGGTGATCAAGTTTGAGGACTTCGTCCACTACGGTAGCGAAGCCGCCGTCAAGGAGGCTGGGAAGATGGCTGTCGAGGGTAAGGAGTATGTCGTCCAGGATGGCGACATCATGCACTTCCGCTTCAACGTCTAGTCCCCCCTACATGCACAGCTACGACGTCATCGTCATAGGTGCAGGGCACGCAGGCTGTGAGGCCGCCGTCGCTGCTGCTCGCCTAGGCTCGCATACGCTACTCATCACTCCCGATATGAACAAGATCGGGCAGATGAGTTGCAACCCCGCTGTGGGCGGTATCGCCAAGGGGCAGATCGTGCGTGAGATAGACGCACTCGGGGGACGTATGGGGCTCATCACGGATCGGACAGCGATCCAGTTCCGTATGCTCAACCGCAGTAAGGGTCCCGCTATGTGGAGCCCTCGAGCACAGAGCGACCGCCAGCGCTTCATGGAGGCTTGGCGAGAGGAGCTGGACGATGAGCCCAACCTAGACCTATGGCAGGATACGGTGACCCATCTGGAGATCCAGGAGGGTAGGGTGCAGGGTGTGGAGACGGCGCTCGGGGTACACTTCGAGGCACGTGCCGTGATCCTCACGGCGGGTACCTTCCTCTCTGGGGTCATGCACTTCGGAGAGCATCAGATGAGCGGTGGTCGGGTCTCCGAGCCCGCTACCTATGGGCTGACCGAGGAGCTACGTGCCGCAGGCATCCGCACCGACCGCATGAAGACGGGTACTCCCCCCCGAGTGGATATACGTAGCATAGACCTAGAGGCATGCATCCAACGGGGAGAGATCGGAGTACAGGATGGTGAGGAGGACTATCATAAGTTCTCCTTCATGGATACCCCCGCTCGCTCGCCCCTCAAGCAGCTCCCCTGCTATACGCTCTATACCAACGAAGCCTGCCACGAGGTGCTACGTGCAGCACTCGATCGCTCCCCTCTCTACAACGGGCAGATACAGAGCATAGGCCCTCGCTACTGCCCGAGCATAGAGACGAAGATCGTGACCTTCGCAGAGAAGACACAGCACCAGCTCTTCCTAGAGCCCGAGGGGGAGCGTACCAACGAATATTACATCAATGGCTTCTCCTCCTCCCTGCCCCTAGAGGTGCAGCTAGAGGCTCTTCGTCAGATACCCGCCCTTCGGGACGTCCGTCTGTATCGCCCAGGCTATGCCATCGAGTACGACTTCTTTGACCCCACACAGCTCCACCATACTCTGGAGAGCAAGGTGGTACAGGGGCTCTTCCTCGCAGGACAGGTGAATGGGACGACAGGCTACGAGGAGGCTGCAGGCCAAGGCCTCATCGCTGGGATCAATGCCCATCAGTCGGTGCATGACCTCCCCCCCTTCACACTCAGTCGCTCCGAGGCCTATATCGGTGTGCTCATTGACGACCTCGTGACCAAGGGGGTGGATGAGCCCTACCGCATGTTCACCTCACGAGCCGAGTACCGTATCCTACTAAGGCAGGATGATGCCGATATGCGCCTGACCCCTCGGGCGATCGAGCTTGGGCTCGCTACCCAATCTCGGGCAGAGCTACTGGCGGAGAAGATAGAGGAGCGAGACCGCCTCATACAATTCATAGAGGGCTACTCGATCCGCCCCGACAAGATCAACCCCAGCCTAGAGCGGGAGGGACTAGTCCCCCTCCGTCAGGGGTGCAAGCTCGTAGACCTCGTCCTGCGTCCCCAGCTGAGCCTTGCCCAGCTCGCCCAGTTCGTCCCCGCTCTGGCTCGAGCCATAGAGCGTATCCCTAGACGGCGAGAGGAGATCGTCGAGTGTGCCGAGATCCTCATCAAGTACCGTGGCTATATAGAGCGTGAGCGACAGCAGGCCGAGCGACTCGAGCGGCTGGAGTACGTCTTCATCCCCGAGGGACTCGACTACAGCAGTATCCAGGCTCTGAGCACCGAGGCACGGCAGAAGCTCGAGCGTATCCGCCCTGCGACGATCGGGGCGGCCTCACGTATCCCCGGTATATCCCCCCACGACGTCAGCGTGCTCCTCGTGCTCGCTGGTCGGTAGCCCCCACCCCCTATAAGATTATGCCAGACGAAGATCTGATCTACGACAAGATAGATACCCCCCTCTTTCATCTCATTGGCGAGGCTGCTGATAGCCTCGGCGTAGAGGCCTACGTGGTCGGGGGCTACGTGCGTGACCTCTTCCTCTATCGCCCCTCCAAGGATATCGACATCGTCTCCGTAGGTAGGGGGATAGACCTCGCTAAGGCGGTAGCGGAGCGACTCGGACGAGGAGCGAAGCTCTCGGTCTTCGCCCGCTTCGGCACGGCGCAGGTCAAGAAGGGCGATATCGAACTAGAGTTCGTCGGTGCCCGCCGAGAGAGCTATAGCCCCGATAGCCGTAAGCCCTACGTGGAGGATGGCACGCTGCAGGAGGATCAGGAGCGCCGAGACTTCACGATCAACGCTCTAGCCCTTTGTCTGAATGCTGATCGCTTCGGCGAGCTCGTCGATCCCTTCGATGGGCTAGCCGATATGGACAACTTGACCCTGCGTACGCCTCTAGACCCAGATGTGACCTTCAGTGACGACCCTCTGCGCATGATGCGAGCTATACGCTTCGCTTCTCAGCTGGGCTTCTTCATTGATCCCGATACCTTCGCTGCTATTGGACGTAATAGGGAACGCATCAGCATCGTCTCGGCAGAGCGCATCTCTACGGAGTTCAACAAGATCCTCCTCTCCCCCCGCCCCTCTGTCGGGCTGGAGCTCTTCGAGCAGACCGGGTTGATGGAGATCCTCTTCCCCGAGCTCCTCGAGCTGAAGGGCGCAGAGACCCGTGAGGGCATCGGGCACAAGGACAACCTCACACATACCTACAAGGTCGTAGACAACCTGGCCAAGGCACTTGCCTCCCGCCCTCGCCGTGAGGAGGATCTCTGGCTCCTATGGGCTGCTCTACTGCACGACATCGGTAAGCCCCGCACAAAGCGGTTTGATTACCGCCTCGGCTGGACATTCCACAACCACAATTACGTCGGGATGAAGATGGTCTCGCGTATCTTCCGTCGCCTGCGCCTGCCCCTAGACCACAAGATGCACTACGTGGAGAAGCTCGTCGATCTACACATGCGCCCAGCTACCCTCGTGGATGAGGGGGTGACGGACTCGGCTGTGCGCCGCCTGCTCTTCGAGGCTGGGGATGACATCGATGACCTCATGCTCCTCGTAGAGGCTGACATCACGAGCAAGAACCCGCAGAAGGTGCGCAAGTATCTCGATAACTATAGTCTCGTGAGG
>ERZ772764.476-NODE-476-length-27795-cov-3.646683_pt1 | contig 27795 bp, 23 predicted proteins | sample MGYA00512163_ERZ772764 | MGnify/ENA primary metagenome ERZ772764 (study PRJEB29015, sample SAMEA2737903) | human oral metagenome | biome: human oral; feature: human-associated habitat; material: dental | place: China | collected 2094 ... | reverse complement strand
GCCGTTTAAAGACAAGCATAAACATCCGGCGACTCGGAGTTTCCAAGCGATCCGCATTTTTATCAATGCGGAATTGGATGAATTGGAAAGCGTACTTAGCACCGCATTGGAGATGCTTGCGCCGCAAGGACGTTTATCCGTTATTAGTTTCCATTCGTTAGAAGACAGAATGGTGAAACATTTTATGAAAAAACAAAGCAAAGGTGAGGAAATTCCAAAAGGTTTACCTTTGCGCGAAGATCAAATTCAACGTAACCGAAAATTAAAAATAATCGGTAAAGCGATTCAGCCGAGCGATGCGGAAATTCAAGCCAATCCGCGTGCAAGAAGTGCTGTGTTACGTATTGCGGAACGTCTTTAGGATGAAAAATGTTAGAGAATAATGAACGTTATCCTTTACAAAATCTGTTAGTGGAAGATTTATTTTCATCAAATAAATTAATTGCGTTGTTATTAGTATTAATTCTAATTTCTGCGATGGGGACGATTTGGATTACGCATCAAACCCGCGGTTTAATTTCAACAAACGGCGAGCTTGTACTGCAACATCAAGCTTTGCAAGATGAATACCGTAATTTGCAATTGCAAGAAGCGACAGAAGGCGATAGTACAAGGGTGGAGTCAATCGCAATCAGGACCTTAAAAATGAAGCGTGTTGAAGGCGATCAAGAAGTTGTTATTTTAGAATAAAGATTAAATCGGCATACTATTAATAGGATAGTCATTAAAATGGTTAAGTTTAATTCGTCAAAAAAATTGAATAAATCTAAAAAGACGATTCGAAAACTTGCAGCACCGACGGCGGCATTTAAAGCAAATAAGCCGAAAATGGTGTTTGAAAGATGTTTCTTGCGCAGCCGTTATCTTATCGCGAGCTGTTTTATTTTTTTAGGCTTGGGCGCTTTGGTGGCGCGTGCGGCTTACGTGCAATCCGTTAATTCCGACACGCTTTCCAGTGAGGCGGATAAGCGTTCCCTTCGTAAGGACGAAATTCTTTCCGTACGCGGTTCCATTTTGGATCGTAACGGTCAATTGTTATCGGTGAGCGTACCGATGAACGCCGTGGTAGCCGATCCGAGAACGATTCTCAAAGAAGGTTCCTTGTCTGATAAAGAACGCGTGAAAGCGCTTGCCGAGGTGTTAGGGCTGAGCTACAGCGAGCTGGTTAAAAAAATCGAAAAAAATCCGAAATCCGGTTTCTTGTATTTGGCGCGCCAAGTGGAAGGCGGCAAAGCGCAATATGTTCGAGATCTGAAAATTAAAGGTATAGGCTTGGAAAACGAGCCTCGTCGTTTTTATCCGCGTGTGGAAGAAGCCGCGCACTTAATCGGTTATACAGATATTGACGGCAATGGAATTGAAGGGATTGAAAAAAGCTTCAATTCTTTATTAGTGGGCAAAGACGGCTCACGTTTAGTACGTAAAGACAAACGCGGAAATGTGGTGGAACATATTGCCGATCAGGAAAAATACGATGCGCAAGATGTAACTTTAAGCATTGATGAAAAATTACAATCCATGGTATATCGCGAGATTAAAAAAGCGGTTGCCGAAAATAACGCCGAGTCCGGTACGGCAGTGCTTGTGGATGTGCGCACGGGTGAAGTACTCGCTATGGCGAACGCGCCTTCTTATAATCCGAATAATCGCGATGGCGTGAAAGCCGAGCTTATGCGTAACCGTGCGATTACCGACGTGTTTGAGCCGGGTTCGACGGTAAAACCTTTTGTTGTTCTAACCGCCCTGCAACGCGGTGCCGCACGGCGTAATGAAATTATCAACACCGGTTCTTTCACCGTCAGCGGAAAAGAAATTGTGGATGTCGCACCGCGTCCGCAACAAACCTTAGACGAAATTTTAATTAACTCCAGTAACCGCGGCGTGAGTCGTTTGGCTTTACGTATGCCGCCAAGTGCTTTAATGGATACCTACCAAGCTGCCGGTTTAGGTAAGCCGACGGATCTAGGCTTAATCGGCGAACAAGCCGGCTTATTAAATGCCAACCGTAAACGTTGGGCAGATATCGATCGCGCTACTGTGGCTTACGGTTACGGCATTACCGCCACTCCGTTACAAATGGCGCGCGCTTATGCAACACTCGGTAGTTTCGGCATTTATCGTCCGCTTTCGATTACTAAAGTCGATCCGCCGGTAATCGGTCAACGGGTTTTTTCCGAAAAAATTACTAAAGATATTGTCGGCATGCTTGAAAAAGTAGCGATTAAAAATAAACGCGCGATGGTAGAGGGTTATCGCGTCGGCGTGAAAACCGGTACGGCGCGCAAAATCGAAAACGGTCGTTATGTGAATAAATATGTGGCATTTACCGCAGGCATCGCGCCAATTAGCGATCCGCGTTATGCCTTGGTGATTTTAATTAATGATCCGAAAGCGGGACAATATTACGGTGGCGCGGTTTCCGCACCGGTCTTTTCCAGCATTATGGGTTACGCTTTACGCGCCAATGGCGTTGCACCGGATGCCGAACCAACGGATAAAACCGCCAAACGTACGGTTCGTATAGCACCGCATCGAGCGGAGCGGGCGAATTAAGGAAAAATAATGAAAAGATTGACTGAGCTTTTTAATTTGCCCGCGCTTTCGAGCGATATTGAAATTAATCGATTGGTTTTAGATAGTCGAAAAGTCAAAAAGGGCGATCTTTTTGTGGCGGTAAAAGGCCATCAAATTGATGCGACACAGTTTATCGGCCAGGCCATTTCCGCCGGAGCCGGTGCGATTTTAGCCGAAACCGATTCGCCTGATGCGCACCTCAGCGTCGAATATTACCAACAAATACCGTTGATTTATTATTATCGTTTATCTGCCGACCTATCCGAAATCGCCGATAAGTTTTATGTCTCGCCCTCTAAAAAACTCACATTAGTCGGTGTAACCGGTACCAATGGAAAAACCACCGTTTCCCAATTATTAGCTCAATGGGCGCAACTCTTAGGACACAAGGCCGCAGTGATGGGCACCATCGGCAACGGCCTATTGGGGCAAATAGTAGAGGCCAAAAATACAACGGGGTCGGCCATTGAAATTCAATCTTCATTGGCTTCTTTTGTTAATGCCGGCGCGGATTTTGCCGCTATCGAGGTTTCTTCTCATGGGCTGGTTCAGCACCGCATTGAAGCTTTAAATTTTAATGCGGCGATTTTTACTAACTTAAGCCGCGATCATTTAGATTATCACGGTACCATGGAAGAATATGCCAAAGCGAAAAAACGTTTCTTTTTTGAGCTTCAACCCGAACTACAAATTTTAAATGCCGATGATCCTATCGGCGCGCAATGGTTAAGCGAATTACCAAACGCCGTTGCGGTGAGTTGTAAAGCTGATTTCCAAGCGCATTCAAAACGCTATTTAAATGCCGTTTCCGTTCGTTTTAGCGGCGAAGGTGCACAGATTGATTTTGTATCCAGTTGGGGAAATGGCACATTAAATAGCCCATTAATCGGTGCTTTTAATGTGACTAATTTGCTGCTTGCTATGGCGACTTTATTGGCTTTGGGCTATCCATTACATGATCTCATACACAGTGTTTCCGCTTTAAAAGGTGTATGCGGCAGAATGGAGGTGATTCAAGTAACGGGAAAACCGACGGTAATCGTCGATTACGCTCACACGCCTGATGCTTTGGAAAAAGCCTTAATCGCCGCACGTGAGCATTGCAATGGTAAATTATGGTGTGTGTTCGGGTGCGGTGGCGATCGGGATACAGGCAAACGTCCGTTAATGGCAAAAGTCGCGCAACGGTTCGCCGATATGATTGTGGTGACAAAAGATAATCCGCGCACCGAAGATCCGGATAAAATCGAAGCGGATATCGTTGCCGGTTTCAGCGATATGAATAACGTCGGCTTAATTCCCGATCGCGCGCAGGCCATTGAATTCGCCATTCAAGCCGCATTTAAAAATGATCTGATTTTAATTGCCGGAAAAGGGCACGAAAATTATCAAATTATCGGTCATCAAATTTTGCACTTTTCCGATCAAGAAACCGCCTCATACTATTTAAATCAATAATCCTTAAACTTAAAAATGATTAACTTAACCACGCAACAACTTGCCCAAATTCTAAATGCTGTGCTTATCGGCGACGGACAAGTCGTTATCGAAAACATCAACACGGATACGCGCAAAGCGGTGCCGAATCATTTGTTTTTTGCCTTAAAAGGGATAAATTTCGACGCCCATCAATATCTCCCTCAAGCAATTGTGCAAGGCGCCGTCGCTTTAGTCGTGCAACAAGCGCAACCCGCCCTTGATGTGCCGCAATTAGTGGTAAACGATACGCGTTTAGCGTTAGGGCAATTGGCCAAATGGTTGCGTGAAAAAATTAATCCGCGCACCGTGGCGATGACCGGTTCTTCCGGTAAAACCACCGTCAAAGAAATGACCGCCGGCATCTTACAGCACACGGCCGGTGACGCCAATGCGGTGCTGTTTACCGAGGGCAATTTAAATAATGATATTGGCGTTCCGCTCACTTTGTTGCGTTTGAACGAAAAACATCGTTTTGCGGTCATTGAATTGGGGGCGAATCATCAAGGCGAAATTGACTACACGACGAAATTAGTTGAGCCCGATGCGGTGCTCATAAACAACATTGCGCCGGCGCACTTGGAGGGATTCGGTTCTTTAGAAGGTGTGGCGCGCGCGAAAGGTGAAATTTTCCGTGGTTTAACGCCGAACGGCGTGGCGATCATTAATACGGAACATAATCAGTTGGCGATTTGGCAAAAAGAAATCGGCAGTCATCAGATTCAATATTTCAACGGGAAAGATTATTTCGCTAAAAATGTTCACTACTCAGAACAAGGTTCGACTTTTAGGTTAGTTTCACCGAAAGGCGAAATCGACATTAATTTGCCGTATTTGGGCGAACATAATGTCAAAAATGCTTTGGCGGCAAGCGCGCTTGCGATGAATGTTGGTGCCGATTTGGCGGATGTGAAAGCGGGGCTTGAGCATCGCGCGCAAATGAAAGGCCGTTTATTTCCGATTCACGTGAATGACAAGTTGTTATTGTTGGACGATACATATAACGCCAATATGGATTCCATGAAAGCGGCGATTGATGTACTCAAAAATTATCAGGCGTTTCGTATTTTATGCGTGGGTGATATGAAAGAACTCGGTGTCAACTCCTCGGCGATTCATCGTCAAGTGGGTGCATACGCGAAAGCAGCAAAGCTTGATTTGGTTTGTTCTTTCGGAGATGAAAGCGCACATATTTCCGAGCAAGCTTTTGGCCGCCATTTTACCGATAAAACCCAGATGACGAATTTTTTGCTGCCGATTATTGAGGCGCAATTACAACAACATAACAACGTCGTGTTGCTAGGGAAAGGCTCGCGTTCAATGAAAATGGAAGATGTGATTTATTCATTAAAGGATAAAATTAAATGTTAGTTTGGTTAGCCGAATACCTTGTTCGTTACGAAACCGCATTTAATGCGATTTCTTATATTACCGTCCGCGCAATTTTGGCGTTATTGACCGCGCTGTTAATTTCTCTTTGGATTGGTCCGAAAGTGATCAAGCATTTGCAAATTTTGAAATTTGGTCAAGAAGTACGCAACGATGGTCCGGAAAGCCATTTCGCCAAAAAAGGCACGCCGACTATGGGGGGCGTGATGATTTTATTCTCCATTGGCGTAAGCACTTTATTATGGGCAAATCTGGCTAATCCATACATTTGGATTTGTTTGTTCGTATTATTTGGCTACGGTGCTATCGGTTTTGTGGACGACTACCGCAAAATTACCCGCAAAAATACCGATGGTTTAATCGCACGCTGGAAATATTTCTGGATGTCGGTTGTGGCTTTGGCAGCGATTATTTGGCTTTACTGGCTCGGTCACGATACCGACGCAACGCGTTTAGTCCTCCCTTTCTTTAAAGACATCATGCCGCAACTTGGTTTGTTCTATATCGTTTTATCGTATTTTGTGATCGTCGGTACCGGCAATGCGGTGAATTTAACGGACGGCTTGGATGGCTTGGCCATTATGCCGACCGCATTGGTAGCCGGCGCGTTTGCTTTAATCGCTTGGGCGACGGGGAACATCAATTTTGCCGAATATTTGCATATCCCTTACATTAAACACAGTTCCGAAGTGGTTGTATTCTGCACCGCAATCGTGGGTGCCGGTCTCGGCTTTTTATGGTTTAACACCTATCCGGCGCAAGTGTTTATGGGCGACGTGGGCTCGCTCGCCCTAGGTGGCGCTTTAGGCGTGGTGGCGATTTTGGTTCGGCAAGAATTTTTACTTGTGATTATGGGCGGTGTATTTGTCGTTGAAGCGCTTTCCGTCATTTTGCAAGTGGGCTCATACAAACTCCGTAAGCAACGCATTTTCCGCATGGCGCCGATTCACCATCACTTTGAATTAAAAGGCTGGCCGGAACCGAGAGTGATTATTCGATTTTGGATTATTTCGTTGATGTTGGTGTTGATGGGGTTGGTTACGCTTAAATTAAGATAGCGGATTTGGCTCTTTCTAAAAGAAAAAGTATGGGTGATTTCCAGAAAATTTCGCGTTTATTATGGGTGAAAAGATATCCAAAAAACCTTTCAAAAATCCACCGGAGTTTATCGCGAAATTACACAGCGGTTGTGTAAAGCTTAAATGACCTCACAAAATAGCACCGCATTGAAACCACTTCCAATGCGGTGCTGTTTTGTGGTGTAAGCTCATACTCCGGATTTAAAAACTTAAACCGAATGTAACATTAAAAAGAAGAATTAAAATGACAAGCTTATATAAAAACAAAAATATCACCATCATCGGGCTCGGCAAAACCGGCTTATCCTGTATCGACTATCTTCAATCAGAAGGTGCAAATATCCGCGTCATCGATACCCGTCAAAATCCAAAAGGTGCGGATCAACTGCCAAAAAATATTCCGTTACACATCGGCGGACTAAATCAACAATGGCTACTTGAAAGCGATATGATTGTAATTAGCCCGGGATTGGCGGTAAAAACGCCGGAAATTCAGACAGCACTTTCCGCCGGCGTGGAAGTGGTCGGCGATATTGAATTGTTCTGTCGCGCGGCGGCCAAGCCGATCGTTGCGATTACCGGCTCTAACGGCAAAAGCACGGTAACCACGTTGGTTTATGAAATGGCTAAAGCAGCCGGCGTGAAAGTCGGGATGGGGGGCAATATCGGTATTCCGGCGCTTTCTTTGTTGAAGGACGATTGTGATCTTTACGTGTTGGAGCTGTCTAGTTTTCAATTAGAAACCACTTATAGCCTGAAAGCCGCAGCGGCAACGGTGCTCAATGTCACGGAAGATCATATGGATCGCTATGTCGATTTGGAAGATTACCGCCAAGCAAAATTGCGTATTTATCATAATGCACAAACGGCGGTGGTAAATAACGAAGATAAATTAACCTTCGGGGAAGGCGAAAATCAAGCCAAGCAAACAGTATCTTTTGCCGAGCACGATGCGGATTATCGATTAAAAATTGAAAACGGCAAACAATATTTAATGGCGAAAGACGAGGTGATTTTGCCTTGCGATGAAGCGACTTTGGTGGGGCGCCATAATTATATGAACATCTTGGCGAGCACCGCATTGGCGCAAGCGATAGGTATTGATTTAAATGCAATTCGTACAGCGTTGCGCCAATTTAAAGGATTGGATCATCGTTTTCAACTTGCTCATCAAGCTCACGGCGTGCGTTGGGTTAACGATTCTAAAGCCACCAATGTGGGCAGTACGGTCGCGGCGCTTGAAGGCCTGACGGTGGAAGGCAAACTTCATTTATTGCTAGGTGGTGATGGCAAAGGGGCAGATTTTTCTGAACTTGCCACTTTGATTAATCGGCCGAATATTATTTGTTATTGTTTTGGGCGCGACGGGGCACAGCTTGCTGCGCTTTCTCCGCAAAGCCATTTATTTGACACAATGGAACAAGCCGTTGAATTTTTGCGTCCGGCACTAAGCGCGGGCGATATGGTATTATTGTCGCCCGCTTGCGCAAGCCTTGACCAATTCGCCTCTTTTGAAAAACGCGGTGAAGAATTTACGCGTTTGGCAAAATTAAGTTAACACTCGATATTTCTAGTGCAATGGAATTTATTCGAAAAATTAAACAAAATCTTGATGACTGGAGCCGAATTACGCCGCATGGTTTATTGTATGACCGTGCGTTGTTTTGGCTTTTTGTGATTTTATTGATGATTGGCCTGATTGCCGTCACTTCGGCGTCAATTCCTTATAGTTCGCGTTTATTCAATGATGCTTTTTATTTTGCCAAACGCGATGCATTTTATGTGTTTTTATCTCTTTTAACGTGCTATTTCACGATGCAAATTTCCTCTCAACAGTGGGAAAAATGGCACGTGAAAATCTTTTTCTTAGCCATCGCGCTGCTCTTTGCTGTGCTGATTGTGGGTACCTCAGTAAACGGCGCGAAGCGTTGGATTTCTCTTGGTCTGTTGAATTTCCAACCGGCAGAATTTGCAAAATTAGCGTTAACTTGTTTCCTTGCCAGCTATTTCACCCGACGTTACGACGAAGTTCGAGCAAATAAGCTTAGCGCATTCAAACCCTTCATCGTAATGGGCAGTATGGGCGTATTTTTGCTAGTACAGCCTGACTTGGGAAGTACGGTGGTCTTGTTCGTCATCACCTTCAGTATGCTTTTTATCGTCGGCGCGAACTTTTGGCAGTTTATCGGCTTGATTGGAACAGGGGCTTTGCTTTTTGTCTGGTTGGTGCTTTCTGCCGCTTATCGTTTAAAACGATTTACCGGTTTTTTAGAGCCCTTTGAAGATCCTTACGGCACCGGTTTTCAGCTCACTAACTCGTTAATGGCATTTGGTCGCGGTGAAATTACCGGCGAAGGATTAGGCAATTCTATCCAAAAACTCGATTACTTGCCGGAAGCGCACACCGATTTCATTATGGCGATTATCGGTGAAGAGTTTGGTTTTATCGGTATTTTTATAGTGGTGATATTACTCGGTTTGTTGGTTTTCCGCGCATTGAAAATCGGGCGCGAATCGTTACAACTTGAACAACGTTTTCGCGGTTTCTTTGCGCTTGGAATTAGTTTTTGGATTTTTTTTCAAGGTTTTGTGAATTTAGGCATGGCGCTCGGTATGTTGCCGACCAAAGGTCTGACTTTCCCGTTAGTCAGTTACGGCGGCTCTAGTATTATCATTATGTCGGCGACTATCGGAATTTTATTGCGTATTGACCACGAAAATCGCTTACAACGCGGCGGTCAAGCGCGTCTGCGTGATGAGTAGGAATAAAAATGAAAAATAAAAAATTATTAGTGATGGCGGGTGGTACAGGCGGACATGTGTTTCCCGCCATTGCCGTCGCACAACATTTACAAGCGCAAGGCTGGGACATTTGCTGGCTTGGTACGAAAGATCGAATGGAAGCGCATTTGGTGCCGAAATATGGCATTCCGATTCGTTTCATTCAAATTTCAGGTTTGCGCGGCAAAGGAATCAAAGCCTTGTTCTGTGCGCCTTTTGCGATTTTACGTGCAGTACTTCAAGCAAAGAAAATTATTCAAGCGGAGCAGCCCAATGCGGTGCTCGGAATGGGGGGCTATGTTTCCGGTCCGGGCGGTGTGGCAGCGAAACTTTGTGGTGTGCCGATTATTTTGCACGAACAAAACGCTGTTGCCGGTCTAACTAACAAATGGTTGGCGAGAATTGCGACGCGCGTTCTGCAAGCTTTTCCGAACGCCTTTAACATGGCGGAAGTAGTGGGCAATCCGGTTCGTCAAGATTTATTTCGGATGCCAAGTCCGCCCGAACGTTTTGCCCAACGCGATGGAAAGTTACGTCTGTTGGTGGTGGGCGGAAGTCAAGGTGCACGCGTATTGAACCAAACTTTACCGAAAGTGGTCGCACAATTAACCGATAAACTGGAAGTCCGTCACCAAGTGGGAAAAGGCTCGCTAGAAAAGGTGACTGAGCTTTACGGCGAATACGCGGCGAATGTAACTATTACCGAATTTATTGAGGATATGGCGCAAGCTTATGCATGGGCGGACGTGGTAATTTGTCGTTCCGGCGCATTGACCGTGTGCGAGCTCGCAGCCGTAGGTACACCGGCGATTTTCGTGCCATTTCAACATAAAGATCGTCAGCAATATTTGAATGCTAAATATTTAGCCGATGCGGGAGCGGCGAAAATTATCGAACAAGCGGATTTAACACCGGAAATTTTGATTAATTATTTACGTAATTTTACCCGCAATGAGCTGTTACAAATGGCGCTAAAAGCAAAAGCGATGGCTACACCCCATTCTGCGCAACGAGTAGCAGATGTCATTATTGAGAACGCAAAATAATGTAAAAATCCTTTAGAAAAATTACTTGCGCTTTTACAATAGGTGGCAATGTTTTTAAGGGTTAAAAGGATAAAAAATGAAACATTCCCACGAAGAAATTAGAAAAATTATTCCTGAAATGCGTCGTGTGCAACAAATTCATTTCATCGGCATCGGTGGCGCCGGAATGAACGGAATTGCGGAAATTTTATTAAATGAAGGTTATCAAATTTCCGGTTCCGATATTGCCGACAGTGTGGTTACGCAACGTCTTGCGCAAGCCGGGGCGACGATTTTTATCGGTCATGCAGCGGAAAATATTGAAGGCGCGAGTGTGGTCGTGGTGTCCAGTGCGATTCACGAAGATAATCCGGAACTGATTGCGGCAAAGCAAAAACGTATTCCGGTAATTCAGCGCGCGCAAATGTTAGCGGAAATTATGCGTTTTCGTCATGGTATTGCGGTGGCCGGAACGCATGGTAAAACTACTACCACCGCGATGATTTCAATGATTTACACACAAGCAAAATTGGATCCGACTTTTGTTAATGGTGGTTTGGTGAAGTCTGCCGGTAAAAATGCACATTTGGGCGCCAGCCGTTATTTAATTGCGGAAGCAGACGAAAGCGATGCGTCATTCTTACATTTGCAGCCGATGGTTTCCGTGGTAACGAATATGGAGCCGGATCATATGGATACTTACGAAGGCGATTTCGAGAAAATGAAAGCGACTTACGTAAAATTCCTGCATAATTTACCGTTCTACGGCTTAGCAGTGATGTGCGCCGATGATCCCGTTTTAATTGAACTTCTACCGAAAATCGGACGCCAAGTGATAACTTACGGTTTCGACGAACAAGCCGACTACCGCATTGAAGATTACGAACAAACCGGTTTTCAAGGGCATTATACGGTGATTTGCCCGAACGGTGAGCGTATTAATGTGTTATTGAATGTGCCGGGTAAACATAATGCCTTAAATGCTACGGCGGCGCTTGCCGTGGCAAAGGAGGAAGGTATTGGTAACGAAGCGATTTTAGAGGCCCTTGCCGATTTCCAAGGTGCGGGACGTCGTTTTGACCAACTTGGTGAATTTATTCGTCCGAACGGTAAAGTGCGTTTAGTGGACGATTATGGTCATCATCCAACCGAAGTGGGGGTAACTATAAAAGCTGCGCGCGAAGGTTGGGGTGATAAACGTATTGTGATGATTTTCCAACCGCATCGTTACTCCCGTACTCGCGATTTATTCGACGATTTTGTACAGGTGCTTTCTCAAGTCGATGCGTTAATTATGTTGGATGTGTATGCGGCAGGCGAAACACCGATTGTAGGCGCGGATAGTAAAGCGCTTTGTCGTTCTATTCGTAATTTAGGTAAAGTTGATCCGATTTTGCTTTCCGATACGACACAGTTAGGCGAAGTGTTAGATCAAATTATCCAAGATGGCGATTTAATTTTGGCTCAAGGTGCGGGTAGTGTGAGTAAAATTTCACGCGGTTTAGCGGAATCTTGGAAAAATTAGAAGAATTAATAGGATAAAAAATGAATTTAAAACAAGAAAAAATTGCGGTGTTATTAGGCGGCACTTCGGCTGAACGTGAAGTGTCTTTAAATTCCGGCAATGCGGTGCTGGATGCGCTTTTGAATCAAGGTTACAACGCGCATCCGATTGATCCAAAAGAGTATAATGTCGCGAATTTGAAAAATGACGGTTTTAATCGCGTGTTCAATATTTTGCACGGCCGCGGCGGCGAAGACGGTACGATGCAAGGTTTATTAGAACAAATCGGCTTACCTTACACCGGTTGTGGTGTATTGGCCTCCGCATTGACCATGGATAAAATGCGTACCAAAATGTTGTGGAAAGCTTTTGGTTTGCCGGTAGCGGAGATGGAGGTGATAACTCGTGAAACTTTTGCTCAACTTGATCCGCAAGCAATCGTAGCAAAATTAGGTTTGCCGTTAATGGTAAAACCTTCACTGGAAGGTTCAAGCGTCGGCTTGACCAAAGTGAAAGCGGAGAATGAACTAAAATCGGCAGTGGAATTTGCGCTTAAATTTGATAACACTATTTTAATTGAAGAATGGCTTTCCGGTGATGAATTAACGGTGCCGGTATTGGATGGGCAAGTGCTTCCTTCCATTCGTATCGTGCCTGAAGGGGAGTTTTACGATTACGAGGCAAAATATATTTCCGATAATACGCAATATTTTTGTCCGGCCGGTTTAACGCCTGAGCGTGAGCAAGAATTAGCAATATTGGTAAAACGCGCTTATGACGCAGTTGGCTGCCGTGGTTGGAGCCGCATTGACGTGATGTGCGATGCGAAAGGTGATTTCCGCTTGGTGGAAGTAAATACTAATCCGGGTATGACAAGCCATAGTTTATTTCCGAAGTCGGCGGCAATAGCGGGAATTTCTTTTAAACAACTCGTGGTGAAAATTTTGGAGTTGAGTGCGTAATGAATGTGCTAAAACGCAAAACGACGCAAAATATTCGATACGGCGAATCAAGGTTTAAGTATTTTTTACAGATTCGTTTGTTGATTGTGCTGTTGTGCGTTGGGTTGGCGTACTTTGTTTATTCAAACTGGCAAAATTGGTTGGAAAGCTTGGATTCGAAACCTATCAGCGCTTATGCTTTAGTGGGAAAAACGGAGTTTACTGATTACGCCGATGTACAAGATGTGTTGCTAAAAATGGGTACGCTGAAAGGATTTTGGGGACAGGATGTTAAGGCAATTCAAGAACGGCTTGAGAGTTTGCCTTGGGTGAAAGGCGCCGTAGTTCGTAAAGTTTGGCCGAATCGGTTAAGTATTTGGTTAACCGAATATATGCCGGTAGCTGTTTGGAACAACACAGAGTTTATCACGAAAGAGGGAACGGTTTTTCAATTACCGATGGAACGTCTGAAGAATAACACTTTACCTTATTTAGGCGGGCCGAATTATCAAAGTTTAAAAGTGCTTGAGGCTTGGAACCAGATTTACGCAGATTTTAAAGCAAAGAATTTGAGTGTAAAGGGGATAACGATTGATGAGCGTGGCGCGTGGCAAGTTACCCTTGATAATGATATAGTACTAAAACTTGGACGTGGCGAATGGAAATCAAAGCTGGAACGTTTTGTGACGATTTATCCACAAATTGAAGTGCCTGAAGGTAAACGAATTGATTATATCGATTTGCGATATGCTGCGGGGGCAGCCGTCGGCATGGCGGATAAATAAAAATTATTAGGTGTGATAAAAATGGCAAAAGTAGTTGAAACGAAGGCGATTGTTGGACTTGAAGTAGGAACATCTAAAGTTGTGGCCGTCGTTGGCGAAGTTTTACCTGACGGCGTGGTAAATGTACTCGGCGTGGGAAGTTGCCCCTCAAAGGGGATTGATCGTGGCAGTATTACTGACTTGGATGCGGTGGTAAATTCCATTCAGCGCGCGATTGAATCCGCCGAATCCATGGCAGATTGCCAAATCATGAGTGTAACCTTAGCCATTACCGGCGAACATATCCAAAGCCTAAATGAAAGTGGTTTCGTTCCGATCGGTGAAAGCGAGGTGACTCAAGATGAAATTGACTCTGCATTGCACAATGCCAGTACGATCAAATTGCCGGAAGGCGTTTCTCTATTACATGTGATTCCGCAAGAATATGCAGTGGATCGCCAGCTAAATATTAAAAATCCGCTTGGTTTACAAGGTGTTCGTTTAAATGCTCATGTTCATTTAATCACTTGTCATCAAGACTGGCAAAATAATTTGAAGAAAGCTGTTGAACGTTGCGGTTTGCAAGTGGATAAAGTGGTCTTCTCCGGTTTTGCAGCGACTCATTCGGTGTTGACCGAAGATGAAAAGGATCTTGGTGTCTGCTTGATAGATTTTGGTGCTGGCACTATGAATATGATGGTGTTTACCAATGGCGCGTTACGTTTTAGTAAAGTTATTCCTTATGCGGGTAATATCGTAACGAATGATATTGCGCATGCATGCACGATTTCTCGTACTGAGGCCGAAAGGGTAAAAGTCAATTATGCGAGTGCGGTTTATCCGGCACGTTTGAATGGTGATAAGAAAATTGAAGTTGCTAGTATCGGAGGCCGTGCACCACGTACTTTAACAAAAAGTGATTTATCTTTGATTACTTCTGCCCGTTATACGGAACTTCTTGGTGTTGTAAAGGACGAACTAAGTAAATTAAAAGCAGATTTAGAAAGCAAGAATATCAAATTTGAGCTTATTGCCGGTGTCGTTATTACCGGAGGAGGCGCGCAAATTGAAGATTTAAGGGAATGCGCGATGGATGTATTCGGTTGTCAAGTTAGAACAGGTAGTCCGTTAAATATTACGGGGTTAACGGATTATGTAAATCGTCCGCAATATTCAACGGTGGTTGGTTTATTACAATATAGTCACAGTAATAGCGATGATGAACTTATCGGTGGAGATAGTTATTCGGGAGATAGTATTCTGAGATCTATTTTGTCTGGGATTAAAAAAATTGCCAATAAAGTACGGTCCGAATTTTGATTATTTTCAATTTTCATCTACAATACGCCAGATTTGGCTTTTATTAATGTGCTAGCAAAGAATTAGCAGAATGGAGAACAATAAATGTTATACCCAGATTACGGTGATTTTGAAGAGCAATCAGGTGCGCTGATTAAGGTTGTCGGTGTTGGTGGTGGCGGTGGTAATGCCGTTAATCATATGGTTGCTAACATAGCTAAACAAAATGTGGGTGGAACCTTCCTTAGTGAGACGGCGCTTGATAGCGAAGAACATGGAAAAATTATTTTTTATGCGGTGAATACGGATGCTCAGGCATTGCGTAAAAGCCAAGTTCAACAAACCGTACAAATCGGTGGCGCTACAACAAAAGGTCTTGGTGCAGGGGCAAATCCTAATGTAGGTCGTAAAGCAGCAGAGGATGATCAAGAGGAAATCCGTAAAATGCTTGAGGGTGCTGATATGGTTTTCATCGCTGCCGGTATGGGTGGTGGCACTGGGACAGGCGCTGCACCGGTAGTTGCAAAAGTAGCAAAAGAATTGGGCATCTTAACTGTTGCTGTTGTAACAAAACCATTCGCTTTTGAGGGTAAAAAGCGTATGCAATTTGCTGAATTAGGTATCAAAGACCTTTCACAATATGTTGATTCTATGATCATTATTCCTAATCAGCAAATTCAAAAAGTTCTTCCAAAGAATGCAACATTAATTGACGCATTCGCTGCTGCAAATGATGTATTACGTAATTCTGTAATGGGTATTTCCGATATGATTACCTCTCCGGGTATGATCAATGTAGACTTTGCAGATGTAAGAACGGTTATGTCTGAAATGGGTCAAGCAATGATCGGCTTTGGTTCTGCACACGGTAGCCCAGGCGAAGGGCGCGCGGAAGAAGCAGCAAGAATTGCAGTGCGTAACGATTTATTAGAGAAAGTAGATTTAACCAACGCAAAAGGTATTTTAATTAATATTACTGGTGGTTTTGATATTGCATTCGATGAATTTAATGTTGTAGGCGATACAATTCATAGCTTCGCATCTGAAGATGCGACCATTGTAGTGGGAACAACTTTAGTGCCTGAAATGAGTGATGAAATCCGTGTGACAATTGTCGCAACAGGGTTGGGTGAAATTACTCCAAATGAAGTAATCCAAGTACAAAAACCTGTTCAACAACTATCGCCGCTGCATCATCCCGAAGAAAATCAACAGGCAATCCAGTTAAGAACACAAGAACAACAAATCACCTCTTTTAGACAACCAGAGCCAATACGTTCAACTTATAGTTCTGAGCATGTTCAGCAACCAAAAGAAGGATATCGTAGCGAGTTGGAAAGACCAATTACCGATCGTTTATCTTCTTTTAAACGATTTGATCCCAATGTAGTGGAGCAAAGTGATAAATAGCAAATGAACTGTTATTTTGCAGTAGGGCAAAAATTATGATTAAGCAAAGAACATTAAAGCAAAGCATTAAAGTAACAGGAGTAGGTTTACATAGCGGAAAAAAGGTAAGTTTAACGCTACGTCCAGCTATGCCAAATACTGGCATAATCTACTGTCGTACGGATTTAAATCCTCCTGTAACCTTTCCTGCAAATGCAGATTCGGTACGTGACACAATGCTTTGCACTGCATTAGTAAATGAGCAAGGTGTTCGCGTTTCAACCGTAGAACACTTGAACGCCGCATTAGCTGGTCTTGGTATTGATAACATTATTATTGAAGTTGATGCACCAGAAATTCCCATTATGGACGGTAGTGCAAGTCCGTTCATTTACTTGTTATTAGATGCAGGAATTAAAGAGCAAAACGCGCCGAAGAAATTTATTCGTATTAAGCAATATGTACGCGTGGAAGACGGTGATAAGTGGGCGGAATTTAAACCTTACGATGGTTTTCGTTTGGATTTTACTATAGATTTTGAGCATCCTGCGATTGGCAAAAACGTACGTAATTATGTAATGGATTTTTCTGCGCAAACATTTGTTCATCAAATCGCTCGGGCAAGAACTTTTGGTTTTATGAAAGATATTGAGTATCTTCAATCTCAAGGTTTAGCATTAGGCGGTAGTTTAGACAACGCCATCGTATTAGACGATTATCGTATCTTAAATGAAGATGGTTTACGTTTTAGAGATGAACTCGTTCGCCATAAGATGCTAGATGCCATAGGCGACTTATATATGTGTGGTTACAATATTATCGGTGCTTTTAAAGCGTATAAATCAGGTCATGGTTTAAATAACAAATTACTTCGAGCTGTACTTGCAAATCAAGAGGCGTGGGAATTTGTCACTTTTGAAGATAAAGAAAAAGTACCACAGGGTTATCTCGCACCCGCTCAAATTTTAATCTAATAATTTTTTAGTTGAAAAAGCTATATTTCTACAAGAAGTATAGCTTTTTTATTGTGTTAATTGCTCTTAAAACGTCACTCAATTTTGGAAAAACTCGCAAAAAGCAACTGTGCTTGATGCCTCAAAATATGTCCGAAAGACGCAGTAATCTTCAAATAAGGATAAATATGGCTTTAGAACTATCCGAAATTCGTCAACAAATTACGCAAATTGACCGTAGTTTGCTGAAGTTGCTTTCTGAGCGCCATCGCTTGGCTTTTGATGTGGTAAGAAGTAAAGAAGTTACCCAAAAAGCTTTGCGTGATGTGGAACGTGAGCAGCAACTTTTGCAAGAATTGGTACAATTTGCTGAAAATGAAAATTATCAACTTGAACCGCAATATATTACTTCTATTTTCCAAAAAATTATTGAAGATTCGGTTTTGACTCAACAAGTTTATTTACAGCAAAAACTTAATGAACAACGTGAAGAAAATCTGCATATTGCATTCTTGGGCAAACGCGGTTCTTATTCAAACTTAGCCGCACGCAATTATGCCGCTCGCTATCAAAAACAGTTTATAGAGCTCGGTTGCGAGTCTTTTGAGCAAGTATTTGAGAAAGTGCAGAATGGTGAGGCCGATTTTGGTATTTTACCGTTGGAAAATACCACATCGGGGGCGATTAACGAGGTGTACGATCTGCTGCAACATACGGATTTATCGCTTGTAGGCGAACTGGCCTATCCAATCAAACACTGTGTATTAGTGAATGGTAATACGGATTTAAGCCAAATTGACACGCTTTATAGTCATCCGCAAGTGATTCAGCAATGCAGTCAATTCATTCACCTTCTTAAACGCGTTCATATTGAATATTGTGAAAGCAGCTCTCATGCGATGCAGTTGGTCGCCCGTTTAAACAAGTCAAATATTGCTGCATTAGGTAATGAAGACGGGGGCAAGCTGTATGGTTTGAACGTGTTGAAAAACAACATTGCCAACCAAGCAAATAACATCACTCGCTTTATTGTTGTAGCGAAGCAGCCGCGCGAAGTGTCGCCACAGATTCATACGAAAACCTTGCTGTTGATGACGACTTCACAACAAGTCGGTTCTTTAGTGGATGCACTTTTAGTATTTAAAAAGCACAATATTAATATGACTAAGCTTGAATCCCGCCCGATTTACGGAAAGCCTTGGGAGGAGATGTTTTATTTGGAAATCGAAGCGAATATTCATCATCCTGACACTCTTCAAGCTTTGGATGAATTAAAAGCTTGCAGTAACTACTTGAAAATTTTAGGTTGTTATCCAAGTGAGATTGTAAAACCGGTGAATGTCTAAAAAAAACGCGGTCAGCTAATTTTGACCGCGTAAAGTTAAGCTTTTTTCAAAAACTCGGATTTCAGCATGATTTTTCCGCAGTCCACATTGTGATCGCCGTTGACTAAACGGATGTTTTTGAATTTAGTGCCTTTTTTCAACACTTCGGACGAGCCTTTCAATTTTAAATCTTTAATTAAAAGCACATCATCGCCGTCGGAAAGCAAGTTACCGTTGCTGTCTTTGACGATGAGTTGCTCGTCGTCGACTTCCGCCACTTCATTGCCGTTCCACTCATTACCGCAATCAGGGCAAACGAAATTAACCGAATCGTGATAAACATATTCACCTCGGCATTTGGGGCAGGCTGGCATTTGATCCATGGGGTTTTCCTTCTTAAGTAAAATATAACGGGGCGCGAGTATAGCAAAAAATGGCTTGCTCGCCAAAAATGCAATGTTTGGGAAAAGTATTTGAGGAAAATTATGAAAATACAATTTTTAGTAACGATTTTGGGGGCAGCGATGATAAACGGTACGGTGTCCGCGCATAATTTACAGTCGGAGCAAGTCGTACCGCCAGTGAAAGTGGCCGAGTTCGGTGAGATTGTGATCATCGAAAATAGCACCGCATTGAAGCCTTGGTATTCCTCGAGTTTGCCGGGTAAAGTGCGTGTAGTTCACCATTTAGCAGGCAGAACCGCGGCAAAAGAGAAAAATCAACCGATGATTGATGCGATTAAAGCAGCACATTTTGATCAGGCTAAATATCAAACGACAACAATCATTAATGCCGATGATGCCATTGTCGGCACCGGTATGTTCGTAAAGCGCAGCGCCGAAAAAGGTAAAATTGAGAATCCTCACAGCCAAGTTATTTTGGACGATAAAGGTGCGGTCAAAAATGCTTGGAGTTTACAGGAAAAAGACAGTTTGATTATCGTGTTGGATAAACAAGGCAAAGTGAAGTTTGCGAAGGAGGGCGCGTTATCGCAAAATGAAATTCAAACGGTGCTTGCTTTGCTGAAGGATTTAATGCGTTGATTAAAAAAGCGGAAGATGGATTTCCGCTTTTTTTACATGCGTTTTCCGCTGAATTATTGAGGCGAAGCTTCTTCCACAGGTGCATTATCAAGAACATCCCATACGCTCCCTTGTGGCGTTTCGGCCGATTGATCCGAAGCGCTGCTTTCCGCCGGCTGGCTTGTCGTCGCAGAAGATGAAGAACAGAAGTTTTGTCCATTGTTAACCCACACCGGAATCACGCGATTGCTGGTGCAATCCCAGCCACCATGTGGAGTGATTCCTATCCATTTGATATCCGAAGGTTTGTCTAAGGTGAGTTTTTCAATGTAAACGCGATTGAGATAATCTTTATAGATTTGTAATGCGCCGGATGCGCCGGTAAGTTTGGTTTCGCCGTTGTCATCGCGACCGAGCCAAATGGTGCTAACGTTTTTGCCGTCAATGCCGACAAACCAAGTATCGCGCGCATCGTTAGTGGTGCCCGTTTTCCCCGCGAGACGAAGATCGGCGTAATCGTTTTGCAAACTGCGTGCCGTACCGCGTTCGACGGTTTGTTGCATGGCAAACAGTGTTTGGAAGGCGGCTTCACGCGGCACAACTTGTTTGGCTTCTTTATCGTGTTGATAAATCAGATTGCCTTGGCGATCGACAATACTATCGATTGTGCTTAAATCAATTCTACCGCCCTGATTGGCAATGGTTTGATAGAGCTTGGTCACGTCATAGGGCGAAATGGAATAAGAGCCGAGCAACATGGCGGGTACTTTCGGAATTTCTACATTGTCCCACCCCATCGCTTTTTGCGTATCGATAACTTTACTCAAACCGGCTTTCATCCCAATATTGACCGTCGGAATATTCAGCGAGCGGGCGAGCGCATCCATTAACATCACCGAACCGCTGTACTTACGATCGTAGTTGCGCGGTTGCCACGGCGGACTACCTTTCACATTGATGGTAATCGGTTGGTTGTTAATCGGCGTGTTTAAGCGAAATTGATCCGGGTTGGACAGTGCGGTCAAATAAACGGAAGGTTTAACTAATGAGCCGATTTGGCGTTTCGCCATTAATGCGCGGTTAAAACCGGCATATTGGGTTTGCAGACCACCGACCACCGAACGAATTTCGCCCGTGCGGTAATCTGCCACGATCATCGCACCTTCCAAATAGGGGTTTTTGGTTTGTATTTGCAGCTTAGAAACAGTATTCACCACGGCATTTTCCGATTGCGCTTGCTGTTTTAAATCCATCGTACTGAAAATGCGCGCTCCGAGCAGACCGGACATTTTATTTTCACCCAGTTGACGGCGTAAATCCGCTTGTAACGTCTGCATAAAGGCGGGGTATTTGCGCGAAATTTGCCCTTTTATTTGTACGCCGAGCGGGCGTTTGCTCAGCAATTCATATAATTCGTCGCCGATTATTTGGTGATCAAGCATCAGTTTTAACACTAGATTGCGGCGTTCGAGGGCGTTTTGCGGATTGCGCCACGGATTATAAAGGGAAGGCCCCTTCACCATGCCGACCAAAAGGGCGATTTGATCGAGGCTGATTTCGCGAACGGAACGGCCAAAATAAAATTGGCTGGCCAGCTCAAAACCATGGATTTGCGTATCGCCATTTTGCCCGAGATAAATTTCGTTGAGATAAGTTTCCAGAATACGGTTTTTATCGTAACGCCAATCTAACAGTAATGCCATCAAGGCTTCGTTGGCTTTACGGGTGATGGTGCGCTCGCCGGATAAAAATAGGTTTTTCACTAATTGCTGGGTGAGTGTACTGCCGCCTTGTACTGTTTGGCCAGCGCGAATGTTGGCGATCATTGCGCGCACGATACCGACCGGATTGATGCCGTAATGGTCGTAAAAACGACGATCTTCCGTTAAAAGCAAGGTGTCAATTAACAAGCGCGGGTAATTTTGCAAAGGAATAGCCAGGCGATCTTCGTTATCTGATTGCAACATCGCAATTAATTTGGGGGCAAGGCGGAATTCATCTACTGTTTTCACTGCCACCAAGTCTTCAATGCGGTGCAGTTTGTTCGCGCTAAAACGCAAACGCAACACGCGTTGCGGTTCCGGTTTGTCCGGGAAAGGGAAAGCACGGCGCAACACCACGATGGTGTCGTCTTCAAGTTTGAAATCGCCCGGTGCGGCAACCATCGTCGTTTGACGATATTCGTTGTCAAGCAAAATTTGAATTACTTCGTCGAAGGCAAGATTGTCCGAGATTTTTATGCTTTCAATGCGACTGTAAACTTCCGCCGGTAAGCGCCAAATTTGGCCGTCCATTTTGGCGCGGATTCGCCAATCCAAATAGGCGCCGTAAAACATGGCAAGCACAGTGAAGGTAAAAGCCGCTTTGAGCAAGAACACTTTACACGCGTGGCGTTTTGATGGTTTCGACTCGGAGGTTTGTTCTTGATGGTTATTTTCAGTCATTTAGAATTAGGCGATAAAGTCAACGTAGGCTTCGAGGAAGTGAATAAAATCTTGTGTGCCACAAAAAGCGATGCTTTCTTCATCGTAATAGTGAAAGTCGTCTTCCAATATTTCATCCGAGTCGAGCGCAAGATTATTGGCGCGCACCATCACTTCATAGACGTTTAAAAATAACGTGTATTCCGCACCGATTAAGACTTCTTCTTGATTTTCAGTCAGATGTCGCGCAGTCGAAAGTGCGTTTAAAATCGCGGCCGGATTTGACCGCACTTCGGTATTAAACCAGTTGGCGAGGGCAATATGTTCCATAGAACATTTGGCGGAAACAGTGCCTTGATAAGCAGTAAATTGAAAATCCATATTAAATGCTAAAAGAAGAACCGCAACCGCAAGTACTGCTGGCATTTGGATTGATGACGATAAAACGCGACCCTTCCAAACCTTCGGTGTAATCTACGGTGCCGCCGATGAGATATTGCAAGCTCATCGGGTCGATGACCAATTGCACGCCGGATTTTTCAACAGTTAAGTCGCCTTCGTTGACTTTCTCATCAAAAGTGAAACCGTATTGGAAACCGCTGCAGCCGCCGCCGGTTATGTACACACGCAATTTGAGGTTATGATTTTCTTCTTCGCTAATTAAGCTTTTTACTTTATTGGCCGCTGCGTCGGTGAATGTTAAGGGAACGGCAATGTGATCTGTCATATTTTTCTCACTTTCCTAAATTTCCTAAAATTGAACCGGCGTATTATCCAATAACCGACTAATCCGTTCAAGTGCATTCAAGATTTTCCGCGGAAATCGTCGGTGCGATGCAGCTTATCGGTGGACACTCAAAACAGCACCGCATTGAAGCCGCTTGCCGCCGTAACGCTGGGTTCAATGCGGTGCTATTTGGGACATACGACGGATGCTCGAACGGTTTGATAAGCCCGTTAAGTCAACGCTTTCGGTTTTGTGTGTTTACTACATAATGCCGGAAATCGTGCTATAATCCGCCGCAATTTGAATTATCCGGAGGGAATAAAATGACGATTCCGTTAAGAACCGAAGATGAATTAGTGAAATTGCGCGAAGCCTGTAAATTGGCGTCCGACGTATTGGTGATGATTGAACCCTATGTCAAACCGGGAGTAACGACCGGCGAACTCGACCGCATTTGCCACGAATACATGGTGAACGAGCAAAAAGTGATTCCCGCCTGTTTGAATTATCACGGTTTCCCGAAAGCAACTTGTATTTCCATTAATGAAGTGGTGTGCCACGGCATTCCGAGCACGGATAAAGTGCTGAAAAATGGCGATATCGTTAATATCGATGTGACCGTCATTAAAGACGGTTATTTCGGCGATAATTCCAAGATGTACATCGTCGGTGGAGAAACCAATATTCGTAGCAAAAAATTGGTGGACGCGGCGCAAGAAGCGCTTTATGTCGGTTTGCGTACAGTAAAACCCGGCATTCGTTTAAATGAAATCGGCAAGGCAGTACAAGAATATACGGAAAGTCAAGGTTTTAGCGTGGTGCGTGAATATTGTGGCCACGGTATCGGTACCGAATTTCATTGTGATCCGCAAGTGTTGCATTATTATGCCGACGACGGCGGCGTAATTTTAGAACCGGGCATGGTGTTTACCATCGAGCCGATGATCAACGCCGGAAAAAAAGAAGTGCGCGTAATGGGCGACGGTTGGACGGTAAAAACCAAAGATCGTAGCCACTCGGCGCAATTCGAACATCAAATTGTGGTGACGGAAAAAGGTTGCGAAGTAATGACGATTCGCGACGAGGAAATCGCCGAAGGCCGAATTCAACGCATAATGACGAATGCTTAATTATTTTAAAGCCCACTTGTTGGGCTTTTTTTATGAGGAATTTTATGCTTTTCTCTCCCGATTTTTCTGATTCTCTTAATTCTGCTGCGGTTAAAATTCAACGAGAAAATTTGAAACGGTTCGAGTTGGAAAATTTTTCCCGTTACGACATCTTTCAGTTGATCGAAAATCGCAGCGATTTTTATGACGCGCTGTTAAAACGGCTATGGCGTGAAATGGATTTGAGTGCGCAAAGTACTCTGACCCTTATTGCCGTAGGCGGTTACGGCCGACGGGAAATGTTTCCACTATCGGATTTGGATTTTTTAATTTTGACGGAAATTCCACCAATGCCGGAAACGGAAGAAAAAATCGGCCGATTCGTGCAATTTTTATGGGATTGCGGTTTTGAGGTGGGGCATAGTGTTCGTACGCTTGCACAGTGTAAAGCGGAAGGCAAGCGAGATATTACGATCGCGACAAATTTGTTGGAAGCCCGATTTCTTACCGGAAATCAAGCCTGCTTCAAAGCACTGCAGGAATCTGTCAATGGTGCGGATTTTTGGTCGAAAGAGGAATTCTTCAACGCTAAAGTGCAGGAGCAAATTGAGCGTTATCAACGCTATCACAATACCGGCTACAATTTGGAACCGGACATTAAATACAGTCCGGGCGGCTTGCGCGATTTGCATTTGTTGTATTGGATCGCTTTACGTCACACCGGTGCACAAACCTTGCAAGCGATTTCTGAAAGCGGCTTTATTTATCCGCAGGAATATCAGCAATTGCGGGAAAGCCAGGCGTTTTTGTTTAAAGTGCGATTCGCCTTACATTTGATTCTGAAACGTTACGACAACCGATTGCTGTTTGATCGTCAAATTAAAGTCAGCCAATTATTAGGTTTTCACGGTGAAGGTAACCAAGGCGTAGAAAACATGATGAAGCGTTTTTTTCAAGCGTTGAAGCGTATTTCGTTGATCAGCAACCTGTTGATTCAACATTATCGCGAACATTTTCTCTCACCGAATTACGATGTGTTTATTCATCAACTGGATGACGATTTTGAACTGTTAAATAACGCCTTATGTTTGCGTCATCACGATATTTTTATTCGGCATCCGGAACGCATTTTGGACTTATTTTTTTATCTGACGCAATTTCAAACAGCGGTAATCCATTCTGAAACGTTGCGAAAATTGCAACTGGCACTGGAACAATTAACCCAAAAATTATGCGAAATTCCGGTGGCACGTGAGAAGTTTTTACATTTATTTAATCAACCGAACGCCATCACACGTGCGTTCATGCCGATGCATCAATATGGCGTGCTGACTGCCTACCTCCCTCAATGGCAGGGCATCGAAGGCTTGATGCAGTTTGATTTGTTTCATATTTATACGGTGGATGAACATATTTTGCGGGTAATGTTGAAACTGGAAGGTTTTTTGTCGTTGGAAAGTGAAACGCAACATCCGATTTGCCATCGGATATTGACTCGGCTTTCCGATCGTACACTGCTTTATGTCGCCGCGTTATTTCATGATATCGCGAAAGGACGAAACGGCGATCATGCGCAGCTCGGCGCATTGGATGTAGCAGAATTTGCCCGTTTGCATGGTTTTGAACGCAGTGAAATTGATACCCTAAGTTGGTTGGTAGGTGCGCATTTGTTGATGTCGATAACCGCGCAGCGCCGCGATATTCATGATCCCGAAGTGGTGATGAAATTCGCTGAAGCGGTACAAAATCAGGTGCGTCTTGATTATTTAACCGTGCTTACCGTTGCGGATATCAGCGCCACCAATGCGGTGCTCTGGAACGGTTGGAAACAATCGTTGTTTTCTTCCTTATATGATTTCACCGCGCAGCAGTTCAACCAAGGAATGCTGGAATTGTTGGATTATTCGGAAAAAGCGCAAGAACATCGCCGTGCCGCATTGACGATTTTGCAAACGGAGTTACCGGCAATCTCCAAACAAGCCGTTACGCAATTATGGGCGCGTTGTCCGGAAGAGTATTTCTTACGCAATACACCAAAACAGATTGCCGGCCATACTGCATTGCTAGCGGAGTTTGCGGGCGACTTATTGGTTAAAATTACGAATCGCTTTTGCCTTGGCGGTACCGAAGTGTTTATCTACACACAAGATCAACCGCATTTGTTCAACAAGGTGGTTACGACCATCGGTGCGAAGAAATTCAGCATTCATGACGCGCAAATCCTAACAGCACAAGACGGTTATGTATTCGATAGTTTTATCATTACCGAACTAAACGGTGATTTAGTCAAATTTGCTCGGCGACGTGAATTGGAATGTGCGTTGACGCGGGCGTTGCGAAATGAGAAACATTCGATGATTTCATTAGTGCCGAATCGGCAATTGCAACATTTCAGCGTGAAAACGGAGGTTCGCTTCTTGCACGAAAGCAAAACCGAACATACGGAAATGGAATTGGTCGCTTTAGATAAGCCTGGCTTGTTGGCCGAAGTGAGTCAAATTTTCAGCGAGCTTAATTTGAATTTGTTAAACGCAAAAATCACCACGGTGGGCGAGAAAGCCGAGGATTTCTTCATTTTAACCAATCAAGCCGGAAAAGCCCTTTCTTCGCAAGAAAAGGAAAATTTGAGAAGCGTGATGGAAGCAAGGATTTAGCACAAAAGCGCTCAATTTGCCGTTCCGTAGTTTGTCATTAAGTGAACCTACGGAACAGCACCGCATTGAAAGGTCAGATGACGTGTTGAAGCAAGGCGGAAAGGTCATCGGGAAATTGTTCTACACGCGCCATTTCTTCAATTTGTTCGGGTTGATATTTTTCGCCATCATAAACTACGACGATGCTGGTATCGCCCGGTTGTAGGAAATGCGTTTCGCCGAACGGCGTATAACGTGTTGCACCAATACTGATAATTGTTTGTTCAGGAAAACCGGCCGCCTCGATTAATGGAGCGATATGATTCATCGGGCCTTCATCCGGTTGATTATTCATGCGATCCACAATCCAATCTAACAATTGTTGGTGGAAATAGCTGTAATCTTTCGCCCAACTATCCACGCCGTAAGCATTTATTTCGCCGTTGCGTTTGTGGAAGCTTGCTATGCGGTAGTGATCAATTTCACTTCCTTCTTTAAAAGAAGATAAAGGCAAAAGATTTGCTGAAATACCTTTAGTTTCCCGCCCCCAGTTTTTCTTTTCTGCAATTTTTTTCGCATTCGGACGACGAATGGAACAATCATTATAAGCTGCAAAATGATGGGGAATCAGCGCGGTCACTTTTCCATTTTTATATTGAATATCACAAATCAGCGCAATTTCCGGCTCAATTTGAAGATTGTCGGCACCCTGAGGAAAACGAATGTGCTGATGGCTTAAAGGATAAGCTGAAAGAAAACCGGCTTTTTCACTTGGTACATAGAAGGGAAAAATTGCTTTAGGTTGAATTGCACTTTCGGTTTTCACTGCCACAAAATCCGCAGCTTCGCCCGCTTGTTCTAGATGGCCGGCGAAATTCCCGGCTACACCGAAACCAATCATTTTTTCGAAATTCATTTGTTTTCCTCATATATAGATACTGAAACTGAATTAGGGGACTAATTTACGCTGATTTTTGCTCAAAAACAAACCTCAAAAACAAACCAAGTTGAGTGAGATTTATACAAATAATAAAAAAATCAAATTTTTTTGTAAAAAGTGCTTGCGCGAGATTTGAAAATTCCTATAATACGCGGCACACAACGACGCATGGTTGTGAAATAGTCAAATTTACACGTGCGTCGTTGTTTTTTGCTCTTTAACAACGAATCAGACAATCTGTGTGGGCACTTGTTGATTGACTTGTTTTAAAAGAAATTTTAATTTTGAAGTCTTAATAGGTGCTAACTAGAAATTCATAAAGCTTACTTTTACTTTAAGTAAGTAGAGAAGCGAAAACTTTTAGCGAAGCAGAATATTGAGCGATTAAACTTGAATTGAAGAGTTTGATCATGGCTCAGATTGAACGCTGGCGGCAGGCTTA
>ERZ772764.471-NODE-471-length-27959-cov-6.012149_pt1 | contig 27959 bp, 31 predicted proteins | sample MGYA00512163_ERZ772764 | MGnify/ENA primary metagenome ERZ772764 (study PRJEB29015, sample SAMEA2737903) | human oral metagenome | biome: human oral; feature: human-associated habitat; material: dental | place: China | collected 2094 ... | reverse complement strand
ACGCCCGCATCCTCGCCGTCCTCGAGCCGCGTTCCAACACCATGAAACTCGGCACCATGAAAGCCGCGCTGCCCGAAAGCCTCAAAGGTGCCGACCAAGTGTTCTGCTACGCCGGCGGTGTGGACTGGAACGTCGCCGAAGCCCTCGCTCCTTTGGGCGGCAAGCTGCACGTCGGACAAGACTTCGATGCCTTCGTCGCCGAAATCGTGAAAAATGCCGAAGCAGGCGACCATATTTTGGTGATGAGCAACGGCGGTTTCGGCGGGATACACGGGAAGCTGCTGGAAGCGTTGAAATAAGGTTCCTTGAATGATTGGGGCCGTCTGAAAAACTTTTCAGACGGCCTTATATATTTCGTTCCATCAGAGTCGCATAATCAGTTATTTATTAAATAAGCAGGCACAGGAGTGCGAAAACTCCCACCTTTTTTGCATTTAAGCCAATAGATTTTATGAACAATATTATGACTTTTAGCAAAGACTAAAAATTCAAAATCCATGAAATTAATAAAATCAGACGCAATAAAATGTCAAAGCTAAAAGAAAAGAAATGCCGAACAGCCTAACCACTCCTACAGAAAAACTAACTACATTAAAATCGCAACAATCACAGAGGCTTTGAAAAACTCATTGACCGGATAAGATACAAATGTATCAGAAAATCAGTATCAGCATGGAAGCAACTGGAATTTACTATGAACAGGCAGCAAAATGCTTAAGTGTAAGTACGCTTTATACAGTTTTCATTATCAATCCTCTGAAAATCAGAGATTATGCAAAAAGTCGATTCGACCACACCAAAACCGACAGAGCAGATTCAAAGCCTATCACCAATTACGTGCATGCTGCAAAAGGGAGTTTTGTACGTTTTACCCTCAAAACAATATGAATTTTCAGTGGAATATTTATATTTTTGCATACTTAACATGTATGTTAATCTAAGCCAGTTTCTAACATAAATGTAAATGCGTGGAATTTAATCCCACGCATTTAGTTTTGACGAAACTTGTTTTCAGACGGCCTTTTACAAGGCGGCGATTACTGCGTCGCCCATTTCGGAGCAGGAAACGAGTTTCGTGCCTTCTTCGTAAATATCGCCGGTGCGCAAGCCTTGTTGCAGCACTTTTTGGACGGCATTTTCGACTTGTTGCGCGCGGGCTTCGTCGTTCAGGCTGTAACGCAGCAGCATGGCAAGCGAGAGGATGGTGGCCAGCGGGTTGGCTTTGTTTTGTCCGGCGATGTCGGGTGCGGAGCCGTGTGACGGTTCGTACAGGCCTTTGCCGTTTTCGTCCAACGAGGCGGAGGGCAGCATGCCGATGGAGCCGGTCAGCATGGAGGCTTCGTCGGAGAGGATGTCGCCGAAGATGTTGCCGGTGGCGATGACGTCGAATTGTTTGGGCGCGCGCACGAGCTGCATGGCGGCGTTGTCCACATACATGTGGGAGAGTTCGACGTCGGGGTATTGTTTGCCGATTTCTTCAAAGATTTCGCGCCACAGCTCGGTGGTTTCCAACACGTTGGCTTTGCCCACGGAACAGACTTTTTTGTTGCGTTTCTGCGCGGCGCGGAAGGCAACGTGGGCGATGCGGCGGATTTCGCTTTCGCTGTAGCGCATGGTGTTGAAGCCTTCGCGCTCGCCGTTTTCCAGCGTGCGGATGCCGCGCGGCTCGCCGAAATAGATGTCGCCGGTGAGTTCGCGCACAATCAGAATGTCCAGCCCGGCCACGATTTCGGGTTTGAGTGTGGAAGCATTGGCCAGCTCTTTATACAAAATGGCGGGGCGCAGGTTGGCAAACAGGTTCAAATCTTTGCGGATGGCCAGGAGGCCGCGTTCGGGGCGTAGCGGGCGGTCGAGCTGGTCGTATTGGGGCGAACCGACGGCACCGAGCAGCACGGCATCGGCGGCGCGGCACAGGTTTTGCGTGAACTCGGGATAGGGGCTGCCGAATTGGTCGTAGGCTTCGCCGCCCAAGGGGGCGTATTCGTAGGATACGTCCAGGCCTTGTTCGATCAATTTGTCGAGCACGCGCACGGCTTCGCGCACGATTTCGGGGCCGATGCCGTCGCCTTTGAGGATGGCTAGTTTTTTGGTCATGAGGGTAAGTCCTTTATAGAAGGTGGATAACTATTTTTCAGGTAGCCTTACTTCGGATTGGAGGCTAGCTGAAAACCTTAATGGGGCTGGAACAGGCTGATTTCGCCGTTGTGGTATTGGTAGAGCAGGGTGGAGATGGTGTAGGGGCCTTCTTCGGCAATCTGTGCGGCGGCAACCTTCAAGGTGGTGATGGCGCGCTCGTCGGAAGGGTTGCATAAAATCAGCACGTTGCGCGCAGGGATAGCCAGCACGGGGTTGGCGGGCAGCACGGGGTCGCTCGGCAGGATTTCGTCTAAGAGCAGGATGAGGGAGGCGTCGTAGTCGCTGTCGAGCAGGACTTGGGTGAGGCTGCTTTCTTCTACGTGCTCAATCTGTATTTTGCCCTGCATATATTGGCGCAGGTTGGCGAGGGCGGTGTGGTGCAGCGCGGCATCGTCGGCCAGGCCGGCGGCGACGGCGTCTTCGCGGCTGAGGGAGCGCATGGCTTCGCCGGTGTCGAGCATGTAGAGCAGCACCAAATCGCCGGCAATCGGGCGGTAGATAACGGACTCTTCGGGTTCGGTGCCGGATACTTGGGTTACCTGCCGCAGGTGCTCGAGCCAGAGGCCGTTTTTAATCACGGGGAATACCTGCTCGGCACGGGCTTGCGGCCGCTCGGCCATCATTTGCCGCACCACGGCGGTGTTGGCGGCGAGGATGGCATCTAAATCGGCTGGGGATTGCAGATAGCGGGCGTAGTGGTTGCCCAGATAGAGCTTGCCTTCGCCCACCTGTAACACGGTATCTTCAAGGCTCTCGCCCCATTCGATTTGCGCATCCACGGCACAATCGCGGCGGATGTGCTCGGCAAAGTGTTGGATAAACTGCCGCCAATCCATTGTTTTCGGCTCGCGGCCGAAGAGTCTGCTGAAGAAAGACATTTTCCGATTCCTTTATTGTGATGAAATGCTTATCCGGGCGGCCTGAAGGCTACCTGAAAATGGGATGCGCGTTATTTGATTTTATTATGGTGGTTGATAGCGGAAGCAATAAAGGCTACCTGAAAAACTTACTCAATGCGGCAATCTGCGCTTCGGATTTTAAACACAGCCTTGCGGATGGTTTGCCCGGGCTTGCCCACAAGCGGGGCGTGGCCGTCGTTGGGGAAGAAGAGGGCAAATTCGCCTATTTCCAAATCAAACCATGTTTCCGGCGTGCAGCGGAAAAATTCGATGTCGCGCTCTTCGTTATAGCCTTGGCCGTGTTGCAGGCGGCTGCGGTCTATCCAGCCATAGGTTTCCCTGCCGTTTAACGGCACTTGGATATCGATGTGGTTTAAATGCGCTTCGGGCAGGGCGGCTTCGCGTGTGCGCAGGGTTTCGGTTTGAATAAAGAGGCGGATATTCGGGTTGCCGCACGGCACTTGGCCGTCGGGCAGGGCGGCCAAATCCAGGCTTTGCAGCAGGCGGAAGGCTTCGGCAAAGTCGGGGTGCAACGCGGCGTAGCGGGATACATGGGCGATGGTGTCGGTAATCATGGTTTAGGGCTACCTGAAAGGTGCAACAGCATCCTATTGGGCAAGTTGCCGCAAAATATCCAGTGTGGCGTCGTAGTGTTCGGTAATGGGGACAACGCGGCGGCTGGTTTGTTCGATATCTGCACTTTCCTCCGTCCACAGCGGCGGGAAGAAGTGGTAAACGCTGTCGCCGCCCAATGCGGCTGCTTCTTCCTGCCAGCCTGCCCAGCGCACGTTTTCGTAGAACAGCGCCAAATCGCCGCTAAATGCCCAGTTGAGGAAATCGGTGTAGCCCAGTTCGCAGTCTTCCCATTCGAGGGTGTCGGGCGGGAGGTAGAACACATTGCCGGGGGTGCCGTCCAATCCGCCGCCGTTGAGGGCGAAGTAGCCGCCTGCGGCGTCATCGGCAATCAGGTAATAGGGCGCGGGGGCGGCAGGTTCGGATTGTGTGCGGCCGAGATTCCAGCTGCCGAGGCCGCGCGGCAGGCGGGGGTTGCCCGAGCCCAGGATGCGCAGCCAGCCGTGGTCGATGAGAATGCCGCCGGTTTCATACACCACCGCGCCCATCACGGAGCGGGTGCTTACTTGGGTTTTCACCAGTTCGGCTTCTGCAGCGGCCGGATCGCGCGGCAGGATTTCCACCGGATTGGCGGCTTCGGCAAGCCACTCTTGAATCAGCGGCCATGCGGGGTCGGCAGTATTGATGAGGTCGGCTAGTGTTTTCATATAAGGCTACCTGAAAATGAGCGAAGCGAATTTCTGCGAAGCTAAAATGAGCAAGAGCAAAGTTTTGCGGAGCTAAAATGAGAGAGAGGTGTCTGCGAAGCTAAAAATGGGTGGGTTAAGCAGCGGTTCAGATGGCTATACCTTTACTGTGCAGATTCGCTAAGCATTCGGCAAGGTAATCATCGTCGTGTTCGGCATAAATCGGGTTGCCGACAGGCTCTTCCGCCAAATCGGGATAGGGCGGGCAGGTGTTGCCGCGATGGTTTTTATCGCGCCACGCGGGATCTGGCCGGTAGCCGCGCTGCTGCATTTCGTCCATGATGAGGACGTGGTAGGCATAGAGCAGATAGGGGCTGTGGGCGAAGACGTAGTTTACGGTAGCGTGCGGCCGGCTCCAGCCGTTGCCGCGCAGGGCGGCGCATTCGCGGTGTTGGCCGAGCAGCTGGGCGCGGGGGAGTTGGGGGATAAGGGCTTGGTGCCACAGGCGCATGGTGATTCCCTAAATAAAGGCTACCTGAAAAAGGGAGAGTGGATTTCAGGTAGCCTGCAATGGTTTAGTTAATGGGGCGGGTTTCGCCGCTCACGGGGTCATCAATTTGCATACGGCCGCTGGCTTTGTCCACTTCGTAGCCGAACAGGCGGGGGGCGGTGTGTGGATCGCCACCGCAGCGGGCGTCGTGTTTTTCGTGCACGTCCACGGTGTAGTTGTTGGCAGTTTCGGTGGTGATGAACAGCAGGCATTCCGGTTTCAGGCTGGTTAGCCGGTGGCGGGCAACGGAGGCAGACACGCGAGCCACGGCTTGGTCTTTGTTGCTGATGGGCTCGGCTTGGGCGCTGAGGGAGAGGAGGGGCAGCAGGGCTGTGAGGAGGAGTGCGGGTTTCATAATGTTTTCTATTGGAGCTGGGAAAGATAGCAGGCTACCTGAAAAAAGGTTTGAGCTTCGCTGAAACTTGCTTGCAGGTAGCCTTGGGTTTAGCTGTTAAACAGCCAGGGTTGGCTTTGGCGGCGCTGTGCTTCAAAGGCGCGGATTTGGTCGGCGTGTTGCAGGGTGAGGCCGATTTCGTCGAGGCCGTTGAGCAGGCAGTGTTTGCGGTGTTCGGTGATGTCGAATTTAAACACGGTGCCGCCGGGGGTGGTAACGGTTTGCTGTTCTAAATTGATGCTGAGCCGATAGCCTTCGGTGGCATAGGTTTCCTGGAAGAGTTGTTCCACCTGCTCTTCAGTCAGCACGATGGGCAGCAGGCCGTTTTTGTAGCAGTTATTAAAGAAAATATCGGCAAAGCTGGGGGCGATGACGGCACGGAAGCCGTAGTCGTCGAGCGCCCAAGGGGCGTGCTCGCGCGAGGAGCCGCAGCCGAAGTTTTTGCGCGTGAGCAGAAGTTGCGCGCCTTGGTAGCGCGGCTGATTCAGCGAAAAATCGGGATTGAGCGGACGCTTGCTGTTGTCCATGCCCGGCTCGCCGTGGTCGAGATAACGCCATTCGTCGAAGCAGTTTACGCCGAAGCCGCTGCGTTTGATGGATTTGAGGAATTGTTTGGGGATGATGGCGTCGGTGTCCACATTATTGCGGTCGAGTGGGGCAACAAGGGCAGTGAGCTGGGTAAAGGCTTTCATGGCGGGTCTTTGTGGTTTGCTTAAAGGCTACCTAAAAAATGTAGCCTTTGATTTATATTGGATATTTTCAATGCCGGCAGGCGCTCAGGCCTGCCGGACGATAGGCTTATTCAGTGGCGTTTTCGATTTTCTCGCCCACGTGGGAAATACCGCGGCCAACGGCATTGCTGCCCTTGCGCACTGCTTCGCGGGTGTTGTCGATGTTGTTGGCAGTGTCTTCTTTTACGCCGTGCCAAGTGCTGGAACAGGCAGAAAGGCCGATGGCGGTAATGGCGAGGATGAGAAGGTGTTTCATGTTTTCAGCTCCTTATGTGAAGAAATGAAAGATGCACGATTAGCTCGTGTGGCTTTATTATCGGCCAAAACAGCAAGGCCGACGGCTGATTTAGCCTGAATTTATCAGATTTTACTTTTCAGGTAGCCTTTGCAGCCGGGCAACTGCCGGATTAAAAATCGGCTTCATAACCGTGGCCTCGGTTACCGTAAAAAATCAACCAGCGCGCTAGAGAATAGACAATGTGCAATTGGCTTTCCAAACTTTCTGGCTCGGCTTCTGGCGGTTCGTATTGGTCTTTTAGATATTCCAAGCCGTGTTGCTGCGCAGCGGGGGTAACTGCGGCAATCAGTCGGTGGGCATAATCTACAGCTTCTTCGGCCAAATGGTTCGACCATGCTTCGTTGAGCAAATCTTCGCCGATCAGCTCCTGGCAGTCGGCTAGGAATTGGCCGCGGAATACGTTTTCGTCTTGACCAAAGGCGCGATATACCGGCACGCTGTCTTGTTCCGGAGCCAATTCGATTACATAGTAGCCTTGGTAATCTTGGTAAACTTCATCAAACGGCGGTTTATCCGGATTATCGTCGGCATCATATTGTTCGCGCAGCCAAGCGTCTGCCTGAGCATCTCTACCCACTTGCGGTGCCTTGATGGTTTCATAGCTGGGTATGCCGAGCGCGAACCATTCTTCCAGCAGTTGTTCCCGCTGGTCGGGAGAAAGATTTTCCGACGGTATCAGACTATATAGCTCGTAAAAGCGTTGCTCCTTGCCCGCTTTGGGTTTGCTTAAAGGGCGCATATCCAATCCCATATGGTTTTCCTTTCGTAGTCGGATTTTCAGGTAGCCTCTGCAGGGGGCTGTTTAACGGTTGCGGCCGGGGTTGTATTTGAGCACGATGCGGGTGAGGTCGCCGCGGTGGCGGCGGCAGAAAGCATCTGCTTCGGCCCTGCTGGGGCGGCGTTTGCCGTCTTGGCCGAGCAGGCGGATGGCGGGGTGTTCGCGCAGCATGGAAGCGATCGGTTCGCTTTCAATTTGTTTGCCGCATTCGCCGTAGCGGGCGAAGCCTTCGTAAACGTTGTTGAGGCGGGTGCGCGTGTCGATTTCGGCGCGGGCAATACGCGGACAGGCGGCGATGAAGGCTTCAAACATGGCAAATTCGCTCAGCACGGTGCGGCACTGCTCCGGTGTGGGTGAGGCGATAGGTTCGGCAGCAGCTAGGGCTGGGCAGAGGGCGGCGAGCAGGAGGGTGGTTTTGAGGAGGGTTTTCATGGCTCAATCTATTGTTTGGGGTTCCTGAGACGGGGGTATTTTAACTTTTTCAGGTAGCCTGTGGGCAGATAGAGGCTACTTGAAAGCGCAGCTTCAACGAAGTTTCGGCGGAGCGGAGCGAAGTTAAAGCCATCAAGCCAGTTGGCGTACATCCACAAAATGCCCGGCCACTGCCGCCGCTGCCGCCATCGCTGGGCTGACGAGGTGTGTGCGGCCGCCGTTGCCCTGCCGTCCTTCAAAATTGCGGTTGGACGTGGAGGCGCAGCGCTCTTTCGGCGCGAGGCGGTCGGCGTTCATGGCCAGGCACATGGAGCAGCCGGGTTCGCGCCATTCGAAGCCCGCGTCGGTGAAGATTTTGTCCAAGCCTTCTTTTTCTGCCTGCTCTTTCACCAAGCCAGAGCCGGGCACGACCAGCACGCGGTTCACGTTGTCGGCCTTTTTGCGGCCTTTGGCCACGGCGGCGGCTTCGCGCAAATCTTCGATGCGGCTGTTGGTGCACGAGCCGATGAACACCACGTCCACGGGGATTTCGTTCAACGGCGTACCGGCGGCTAAGCCCATGTATTCCAAGGCGCGCTCCATGCCCGCGCGTTTCACTGCATCGGCTTCGTCGGCGGGGTTCGGCACTTTGCCGTCCACGCCCAGCACCATTTCGGGCGACGTGCCCCACGTTACCTGCGGCTCGATGTCTTCGGCGCGGAATTTGTACGTTTTGTCGAATTTCGCGCCTTCATCGGACACCAGCGTGCGCCAGTAGGCCACGGCTTTGTCCCAATCCGCGCCTTTGGGGGCGAATTTGCGGCCTTGGATGTAATTGATTGTGGTGTCGTCCACGGCCACCAGGCCGCTGCGTGCGCCGGCTTCAATCGCCATGTTGCACAGGGTCATGCGGCCTTCCATGGAGAGGCTGCGGATGGCTTCGCCGCCGAATTCGATGGCATAGCCCGTGCCGCCCGCCGTGCCGATTTGGCCGATGATATACAGCGCGATGTCTTTGGCGGTTACGCCCGGTTTCAGGCTACCTGAAACTTCAATCAGCATGGATTTGGACTTTTTGGCGGTGATGCACTGGGTGGCCATGGTGTGTTCCACTTCGGAAGTGCCGATGCCGTGCGCTAGCGCGCCGAACGCGCCGTGGGTGCTGGTGTGCGAATCGCCACACACCACGGTCATGCCGGGCAGCGTCGCGCCCTGTTCGGGGCCCACCACATGCACGATGCCTTGGCCTTTGTCTTTAAATGGGAAATAGGCCAGCGCGCCGAATTCTTTGATGTTTTTGTCCAAAGTGTCCACTTGCAGCTTGGAAATCGGGTCTTTGATGCCTTCGTCCCAATGGTCGGTGGGGGTGTTGTGGTCGGCGGTGGAGACCACGCTGTCGATGCGCCACAGCTTGCGGCCGGCCATTTTCAGGCCTTCAAACGCCTGCGGGCTGGTCACTTCGTGCACCAGATGGCGGTCGATATAAAGGAGGACGGTACCGTCTTCTGATTCGTGGACAATATGGCTGTTCCAGAGTTTGTCGTAGAGGGTTTGTGCGCTCATTGGATTTATTCCTTGATATGATTTTGAGGTGGATTATGCACAGAATGTCTAAAAAATGCAAGAATAGAAAAGTAAAGATTATCCTTGGTATAGAATATTTGGATTTGTTTGTACGTTTTGTCTAATTGGATTGGTGGGAGGCTACCTGAAACGTGGCTTTAGCCAAATTGCCTTGAATAAAATGGAAATATCTGTACGCCAGATAGCGGATAAAAATAATGGGATAAGGCCGAGGCTGCAGGTGGTGCAGGTAGTACTCCAGACCAGCCAACACGGCAGCTTTCTTATTTTGATTCGCTCTACCGGCCATTCCGAGTTTGGAGTGGATGTGCCCAACGCTTATAATTCATGTAATTCATGCTTGGTTTTACCGCCCATTTGCCGCCTGTGCCACCAGTAGGCTACCTGAAAGAATCCGCTATGATCGAATACCGTTACCCCGCCGCCCAAGCTGCTGCCGAAGTGTTGCAGCGTTTGGCACCGCAGGCCGCCGAGCCGGTGTTGCCGCTGTTGGACGAACTGTTTGCCGCGCAAGAGGGCGGCCACAGCTACATCACGCTCGCGCCGCAAGAGGCGGAGGCGTTGCGGCAGGCCGCGCCGGTGGTGGGCGATGGCGGCGCGTTCACGCCTTTGGTGTTGCGCGGGCGGCGGCTGTTTAGTGGCAGGCTGTTTGCACTAGAGCGCAGCGTGGCCGCCGAATTACAACGGATTGCCCATAATCGGGTGAGGCTACCTGAAAACGCCGGGCTGCGGCAACGGTTGCGCGATTGGTTTCCCGATGCCGGGCATAACGGGCAGCGGCTGGCTGTCGCGCTGGCGGTGTTGCAGCCGCTGATGTTGGTAACCGGCGGGCCGGGCACGGGCAAAACCACCACGGTGGCCAAGCTGCTGGCGCTATTGTGCGCCGATGCGGCCGAGATGCCGCGCATCGCGCTCACCGCCCCCACCGGCAAGGCTGCCGCCCACATGACCCGTTCGCTGCACCGTGCGTTGAGTAGCTTTAAGGTGGGTAGCGAACAGGTGTTGCAGCATTTGACAGTATTGGAAGGACAAACTGTCCACCGTTTGCTGAAGCTGAACCCAGCAGTCGGCTATTCGAAATTTAACCGTGAGCAGCCGCTGCCTTTTGATATTGTGGTGGCCGACGAGGCTTCCATGCTGGATTTGCCGCTGCTGCACCAATTATTGTGCGCCATTCCCGAGCATGGCCGCCTGATTTTGTTGGGCGATGAAAACCAGCTGCCACCAGTGGGCATCGGTGCTGTATTGCCCGTGCTGGCGCAGCGCACCGTGCTCACGGCTAAAGAAGCTGCCCAGTTGGCCGAGTGGCTGCCCGAAGGCGTGCCGTTTGAAGTGCGGGATAACCCGCCGCCCTTGGCCGGCAACGTGGCGCGGTTGGAATACAGCCACCGTTTCGATCCGCAGCGCGGCGTGGGCGCATTGGCACAGGCCGTGGTGAACGGGGAGGCTGCCGCCGCCGAAGCCGCGTTTGCCCGCTTTACCGACGACTTGTTCAGGCTACCTGAAACCCCCGCCGCCTTGGCGCGGCACTTTGCCAAACAGTACGAGGCCTACTGGCAGGCGGTAAACAGCGGCGACCCGGCGGCCTGCTTTTCCGCCCAGCAGCAGCTGGTGGTGCTGGCCGCGCGGCGCAGCAAGGCGGCGGAGTTCAACCGCGAATACCGCAAGCTCCTGGCTGCGCAGGGCAGAGCGGCGGAGCAGGGCTGGTTTGCCGGGCAGGTGCTGATGGTGGCGGAAAACGATTATGCCGTGAACGTGTTTAACGGTGACATCGGCATCGTGCTGCCGTACGGCGACGGGCTGGCTGCGTTTTTCCCCGATGCCGGCGGCTTCCGCGCCATATCGCTCAGCCGGCTGCCCGCGCACGATACCGCCTTCGCCATGACCGTACACAAAAGCCAAGGCTCGGAATACCAGGAAGTGTGGCTCTTGGGCGACGAGGCCGACTCCGCCCTGTTCGACCGTACCCTGCTCTACACCGCCATCACCCGCGCCCGCCGCCGCTTCGGCTACGCCGGACAGATGGGCGCCCTCATCGCCGCCGTGCAACGCAAAAACCACCGGCGCACCGGTTTGGGCGAGGCATTGCAATCGCTAAAGTAAATGAGAGTTAGCAAGAAAAAGGCTACCTGAAAGTTTCAGGTAGCCTTTTGTGTACATTAGAGAATTTAGAAAAGGCGTTGGCGACGGCTGCTGATTTCAAAGCCGTGGTTTTGGCTGTTGGTGCAAGTCATGCCGCTGGTACGGCTGGTACATTGCCAGCCATTGCCACGCAGGGTCTGACCGTAGGGCAGCACGCGGCTGTCGGGGCTGGCGAGACTGTCTCCCACGCAGCCCATTTGGGTGTGGCCGGTGCGGGCGATGGAGAAGTTGCCGCCCCAATCGAGCTCGCAATCGCGCGGTTTGGGGCGGACTGGACGATCGGGCTGGGGAATCTGGCATTCCACTACGCCGGGGGAATGGTCGTACATGCAGTTGATGTTGCCGCTGGGGCTGCGGAACATTTTGATATCGGCATGTGCGGTGCCGGCAGCGAACAGGATGGCTGTGGCGACAAGGGGTAGGATACGCATGGTGTGACTCCATTAGAGTGGTTAGGAAAGAAAGATTTTAGCGCAAAGTTGGATGTTTTTTAGCTCGGTAGAAACTTGTGTTTGCTTTGCAAAAGTTTGTTTCAGGTAGCCTCTTGCTGCATAGAGGCTACCTGAAAATTTACAGCACGGCCTGCGGATAGGCGCCGATGATTTTGACGAAGGCGGCGCGTTCGGCGAGGGCTTCGAGGGCGGGCTGGATTTGGGGGCTGTCAGCGTGGCCTTCGATGTCGATAAAGAAGATGTAGTCCCACAGACCGGCGCGGCTGGGGCGGCTTTCGAGCTTGGTCATGGAGATGCCGTGCTCGGAGAAGGGTTGGAGCAGGTGGTGAACGGTGCCGGGGCGGTTGGGGGCGGAGACGATGAGGGAGGTTTTGTCGCGGCCGGAGGGCTGGGTGCGGTTGTGGCCGAAGATGAGGAAACGGGTGGTGTTGTTGGGCTCGTCTTCGATGTTGGCAGCGAGTTTGGCCAGGTGGTAGTGCTCGGCGGCGGCCTGGCCGGCAATGGCGGCGGCTTGCGGCTCGGCAGCGGCGAGGCGGGCAGCTTCGGCGTTGCTGGCCACGGAAATGCGGGTGGCATGGGGCAGGTGGCGGTTGAGCCACTCGTGACATTGAGCCAACGCTTGGGCGTGGGCATACACTTTTCCCGGCTGCTCACTACCGCTGGGCTGCTGCAATAAATGATGCTGGATGCGCAGGAGCACTTCGCCGCAGGCACGCAGGGGGGTGGAAACCATGAGGTCGAGGGTACGGCCGACCGGGCCTTCGGTGGAATTTTCCACTGGGGCGACGGCATAATCGGCCTGGCGGGCTTCCACCAGGCGGAAGCATTCGTCGATGGAGGGGCAGGGCTGGGTGCGGGCAGCATGGCCAAAGTGCTTCACGGCGGCTTGTTGGGTGAAGGTGGCTTCGGGGCCGAGGTAGGCGATGGTGAGCGGGCGTTCTACGGCGAGGCATTCGCTCATGATCTCGCGGAACAGGCGGGCGACGGCTTCGTCTGGCAGGAGGCCGGCGGCGGTTTGGTTCAGGCTTTGAATGCGCTGCAACACTTGGGCTTCGCGCTCGGGGCGATAAACGATGCCGGTGCCTTTGAGCTCGCCGATGGCGCGGGCGTGGGCGGCGCGTTGGTTGAGCAGATGGAGGATTTCGGCATCGATGGTGTCGATGGCCTGACGGTGGGGGGCGAGGGATTGGTCGGGCATGGCGCGGTCTCTGTGCGGGATGGGGATGGGTTGATTGTATAGCAGATTGGCATCCTTGTTGATACCAGTTGGGCTAAGGGCGCAGCGGAAGTGAAGTGAGCTTGTTATAGCGCAGAAAAACGGGGCGTTGGTGTGGGCTGAATATTTTCAGGTAGCCTTAGATCGGGCGGGAGGCTACCTGAAAAGCATTGCGGGAAAAGTTGGGCAAAGGCTGCCTAAGGCTAGGGTAAAACGTTTATAATCTCGCGTTTTCAGGTAGCCTTTGTTGCCAAGGGCTGCCGCTTCAACCTAAAGATTAAAGAAATTCAACAGAAACATGGACAAATTGAAAATTACCGGCAATGGCCCGTTGCACGGCGAAATCGTGATTTCCGGCGCGAAAAACGCCGCCCTGCCACTGATGTGCGCCGGGCTTTTAACCGAAGATATTTTGCATCTGACCAATGTGCCGATGCTGGCTGATGTGAAAACCACGCATAAACTCCTGCAAGGTATGGGCGCGGAAGTGGAAAGCGATGGCGTGAGCGAATTCAAAATCAACGGCGGCACGGTAAACAATACTTGCGCACCGTATGAATTGGTAAAAACCATGCGTGCTTCCATTTTGGTGCTCGGCCCTACGCTGGCGCGTTTCGGCGAGGCAGAAGTGAGCCTGCCCGGCGGCTGCGCCATCGGCTCGCGGCCGGTGGACCAGCACTTGAAAGGGCTGGAAACCCTGGGCGCGGAAATCGTGATCGAGCACGGTTATGTGAAGGCGCGCGGCAAGCTCAAAGGCGCGCGCGTGGTGATGGACATGGTGACCGTGGGCGGCACGGAAAACCTGCTGATGGCAGCCACACTGGCCGAAGGCACCACCGTGCTGGAAAACTGCGCAGTGGAGCCGGAAGTGGTGGACTTGGCCGAATGCCTGGTGAAAATGGGCGCGAAAATCAGCGGTATCGGTACGCCTTCTATGACGATTGAAGGTGTGGAGAAGCTGCATGGCTGTACCCACAGCGTGGTGCCCGACCGCATCGAAGCCGGCACTTTCCTCTGCGCCGTGGCCATGACCGGCGGGCAGGTACGCCTGCAAAATGCCGCGCCCAAAACCATGGAAGCGGTGTTGGACAAGCTGGTGGAAGCCGGCGCGGAAATCCAAACCGGCGAAAACTGGATCGACATTAAAATGACGCAGCGTCCGAAAGCTGTAGACGTGCGCACCGTGCCGCATCCGGGTTTTCCCACCGATATGCAGGCGCAGTTTATGGCGATGAACGCGGTGGCCGAGGGCAGCAGCCGGATGGTGGAAACCATTTTTGAAAACCGCTTCATGCATGTGCCCGAGCTCAACCGTATGGGCGCGCATATCAGCGCCGAGGGCAACACCGCGCTGGTAAAAGGCGTGGAGCAACTTTCCGGCGCCACCGTGATGGCCACTGACTTGCGCGCTTCGGCCAGCCTGGTGATTGCTGGCCTGGTAGCCGACGGCGATACCATTGTGGAGCGCATCTACCACTTGGATCGTGGCTACGAGCATATCGAAGAGAAGCTGGGTAAAGTGGGCGCGAAAATCGAACGTTTGAAACAGTAGGCAGTTCGAAAGCAAAGGCTACCTGAAAAACCAACCGTAGGGTTTTCAGGTAGCCCCCCAAGCATCAGGAAGCAAAAACAGCCCGATATTCGGGCTGTTTTCCAATATTTGTTGGTTCTGATTAACGGCAGGACAAGCCCAAGATGGTGGGCGGGTTGCCGTTGGACAGTTTGATGCGGCAAGTGGTGCCGGAAGTGCCGGATACCACGGCATAGCGTGCACCGCCTTCGTTGCGGGTGCTGATATTCATCGGCTCTTTCACGCCCATGGATTTGGACGTTTGCGCCAAGTTTTGCACCAATTCAGGCGGCAGGCCGGAAGAGTCGTTGCCGATTTTTACACCGTCGGCCCATGCGGACGCAATCGGCAGCAAAGCCAGCATCAGAATAGTTAATTTGCGTTGCATAGTTAGGTTCTCCTGTGAAAAATGGCTACCGTTGCCGGTAGCTGTGGAAACACTCTACTATATCGGAGTAAGGTTTGACAACGATTATGCCGCTTTTTACCTACGGCAGTGTCGGTAAGTGTCGCATTTTGTGGGCAAGAAATCTAATAGATTTAAATAAATTTCTTTATAAATTAGCTTGTTAGTTGGATAATTTGCTGCCCGATGTGAAGCGGTCGATAGCCAAGCGCGTACTGCCGATTAAATATTTTCAATGGATTGCCACACATGAACCGAAACAATTCCCCCCAATTACCTGCCTACCGGCCGCCGTTTTGGCTGCGCGGCGGGCATTTGCAGAGCATTTGGCCGAAGCTGGTGCGCATTGGCAGCCCGGCCTATCGGCGCGAGCTTTTGCCCGACAGCCTGGGCGCCACTGAGGTGGCCTACGATTTTGTAGATGGTAAACGCCCCGATGCCCCGCTATTGATGCTGTTTCACGGGCTGGAAGGCAGCAGTGCCAGTCATTATGCCCGCGCCCTGATGTTTGCCGCGCAACGGCACGGCTGGCACGGCGTGGTGGCGCATTTCCGTAGCTGCGGCGAAGTGGAAAACCGCGCACCCGTGTTTTACCACTCCGGTGACAGCGCCGAAGTTGCACATATGCTGCAATTAATGCACTCGCGCTACCCGCGTATCTGCGCCGTCGGTATTTCCTTGGGCGGTAACGCATTGGCCAAATATCTGGCCGAACAAGGCAGCCGTGCCATTCCGCAGGCTGCTGCCGTGGTAAGCGCGCCGTTGGATTTAACCGCCGCCTCTCATCGGCTGGAGCAGGGCTTGAGCAAAATGCTGTATGCACCTTATTTCCTGCGTTCGCTGTTGCCTAAAGCCGCTGCTTGCGCCGCCCGTTTTCCGCAGATTGACGCCGCTGCCGTGCAAGCTGCCGCCAACCTCACCGATTTCGACAACAGCTTCACCGCCCCCGTGCACGGCTTTGCCGATGCCGCCGACTACTACCGCCGCTCCAGCGCCAAACCCCTGCTGCACCGAATCGCCGTGCCTACCCTGATTTTGAACGCACTCAACGACCCCTTCATTCCCGCCGAATCGCTGCCGCAGGCGAGCGACGTATCGCCAAGTGTTACTCTGTTGCAGCCCGAATACGGCGGCCACGCCGGCTTTCCCGGCACGGCTGATTTGGATTGGCTGCCGGATACCGTGTTGCGCTATTTCGACGGCGTGGCAGCACAGGCTACCTGAAAAGGTAGGAAGATTTTCAGGTGGCCTTGATATTAATAAACTGCCAAAATCAGCCAACCGACGCAGCCGAAAGAGCGTATAATGCCTGCCGTTTGAATTTTCCAACCATGAAGAGAGGCTGCCATGACTATCCGCTATAAGCGTGTTTTATTGAAACTTTCAGGTGAGGCATTGATGGGTAACGATGCCTTCGGCATCAACCGCACCACGATTATGGGCATTGTCGGGCAGATTGTGGAAATCGCCAAAATGGGCGTGGAAGTGGGCGTGGTGGTTGGCGGCGGCAACCTGTTTCGCGGTGTGGCCGCGCAGGCCAGTGATATGGACCGCGCCACTGCCGACTACATGGGTATGCTCGCCACGGTGATGAACGCCCTGGCCTTGAAAGATGCGTTTGAAAGCCTCGGCCAGCCCGCGCGCGTGCAATCCGCACTTTCCATGCAGCAGATTGCCGAGACCTATGCCCGCCCCAAAGCCATTCAATATTTGGAAGAAGGCAAAGTGGTGATTTTTGCCGCCGGCACGGGCAACCCATTCTTCACCACCGACACCGCCGCCGCACTGCGTGGTGCGGAAATGAACTGCGACATCATGCTCAAGGCCACCAATGTGGACGGCGTGTACACCGCCGACCCGAAAAAAGACGCTTCGGCCACGCGCTATCAAGACATCACGTTTGACGAAGCCATCGTGAAAAACCTGAAAGTGATGGATGCCACCGCCCTGGCGCTGTGCCGCGAGCGCAAACTGAATATTGTGGTGTTTGGCATCGCCAAAGAAGGCGCGCTCAAACGGGTGGTTCTTGGCGAAGACGAAGGCACTTTGGTGCATATTTGATTGAATTGGCAAGATTGCAGGCCGCTTCTCAACAAAGGGAAGCGGCCTGATGTTTTGAGTTTCAGGTAGCCTGTTGCAGGGGGAGAGGCTACCTGAAAAACACCAACACAAAATCCGCCCAACCCAAAGTTGGCTTCCGCAGAAGCTCAACCTCCTCTGGCCATCTTGCTCCGGCCAGCCTTTCGCGCCGCAAAAAAACGCCCGTTGCCATAACGGGCGTTGGTGTATTGAACAAACCGGCTTATTTTTGCAGCAACACGCGCAGCATCCAGGCGGTTTTTTCGTGGGTTTGCATGCGGGTGGTGAGCAGATCGGCGGTGGGTTCGTCGTTGGCTTCGTCCACAGCGGGGAACAGCTCGCGGCAGGTGCGGATCACGGTTTCCTGGCCTTCCACTAGCTCGCGAATCATAGTAGGAGCATCGTTGCTGCTTTGGCCGTCGGGGATGGAAGTGAGTTTGGCGAATTCGCTGTAGGAACCCGGTGCTTTGAAGCCCAGCGCGCGGATGCGTTCGGCAATTTCGTCCACGGCCAGCGCCAGCTCGTTGTATTGCTCTTCAAACATGGTGTGCAGGCTGTGGAACATTGGGCCTTCCACGTTCCAGTGGTAGTTGTGGGTTTTCAGATAGAGGGTGTAGGTGTCGGCCAGCACTTTAGATAAGCCTTGGGCGATGGTTTGGCGTTGGGTTTCGTTGATACCGATGTTGATGCTCATGATGGCTCCTTATTAAACAGAGTTGGGAAAAAGAATTACTGTTTGATTGGCAGCCATTGTAGTGTTGGTTATTTTATTTTTCCAATTAAAAATTGCTTTTCGATTGATTTTTTATTTTAATACCCAGAAGAAGGCTACCTGAAAGGTTTCAGGTAGCCTTTATTATGTTTTATATGTTTGAAAGATTGGCTATAAAAGGAGAGCGTGGGCATTCGCTGCTACTCTAGCGCAGCACTTCCTGTTCGGGCGAGTCGTTGCGGGTTTGCAGGCGCACGCTGTGCTGGCTGACGCTCCAGCATTGGGCATTGGCGCTGCGGCTGCACAGGCGCTTGCCGTCGCTATACCATTCTTGATTGCGCTTGCCGGTGCAGGATTCGAGGGTGATGTTGCTGCCGGTTTGGGTAAGGCATTGGCCATTTTGGCGGATGGTGCCGTTGCGGACTATACGTTCGAAATATTGGTTGGGCATGTTACGGCAGGGGTGAAGGGTGAGGGTACGGTTGTGGACGGTGATGCATTCGCTGCCGATACGCATGGTGTCGCCATCGGGGAGCTTGGATTCGGATTGTTTTTCGCGGGCAAAAGCAGTGCTGCTCGGGGCTTTGGTGTGGAGTTTGGGTGCATTGGGCGGGATGGGGCGCACGGGGCAATAGGGCAGAGGGCAGGCGGTGAGGAGGAGGGCGGAGAGCAGGATGAGGCGGTGCATGGGGTTATCCTCGTGGGTTCAGGTAGCCTTTTATATAGTGAGGCTGGGAATATGGCATAATTTACTGTTGTGGAATTTAGCAAATGCTGGCTTGATAGGAAAGTAGTTTGCGCAGATTCAAGGCTACCTGAAAATTTAGCGGGCTGAAGATAGGATATGGGAAATCGGCATCATCATGATGTGGTTTATCAGGCTGGAGAGACGGCGGATGCGCGGTTTATGGTGGCGGCGTGCCCGGCGGCCGGAAAACCTTGCCGCAGCGGGCAAAGCAAGGTAGTATCCCGCTCGTTATGCACTATTGCCGTGGCAGCCGGAAGGCTACCTGAAAACATCTCAATTAAGGAAACCCTATGATCAAAGAAATCCAAACCTCAGCCGAAACCAAGATGCAGCGTTCGGTGGAAGTGCTGCGCGAAAACTTAGCCAAAGTGCGCACCGGCCGCGCCCACACCGGTCTGCTCGACCAGGTGGAAGTGGAATACTACGGCAGCATGGTGCCGGTGAGCCAGGTGGCCAACGTAACCCTGCTCGACGCGCGCACCATCAGCGTGAAGCCCTATGAGGGCAATATGGCCGCCGCCGTGGAAAAAGCCATCCGCGATTCCAACCTCGGCCTGAACCCCGCTTCTATGGGCGACCTTATCCGCGTGCCGATGCCGATGCTCACTGAAGAGCGCCGCAAAGACCTGATTAAAGTAGTGCGCGGCGAAGCCGAAGACGGCCGCGTGTCTATCCGCAACGTGCGCCGCGATGCCAACGATCACATCAAAAAATTGCTGAAAGACAAAGAAGTGTCGGAAGACGATGCCCGCCGCGGCGAAGAGCAGATCCAGAAGCTCACCGACAAATACATCGCCGAAGTGGATAAACTGCTGGAGCATAAAGAAGAAGATTTGATGGTGGTGTAAACCATCCGAGCGATACGGCGGCACGGGCTGATATATTTGCCCGTGCCGCCTAAGGCTACCTGAAACCTGCCTAGCCCGAGGAAAGCATATGAGCAGCAGCACCCAAAGCATCCCCGAACGCACCAACATCCCGCGCCATGTTTGTGTGATTATGGACGGCAACGGCCGCTGGGCGAAAAAACGTCTGCTGCCGCGCGTGATGGGGCACAAACGCGGCCTCACCGCCCTGGAAAACCTAGCCGCCCGCTGCGCCGAGCTCGGCGTGGAATACCTCACCGTATTCGCCTTTTCCACCGAAAACTGGCGCCGCCCCGAAGACGAAGTTTCCTTTTTAATGAAACTGTTTTTGCAGGCGCTAGACGGGAAGGTGGCCAAAATGCACCAAAACAACCTGCGGCTCAAAGTAATCGGCAACCGCAGCCGCTTCCCCGCCGCGATTGTGGAAGGCATCGAAGCCGCCGAACGGCTCACCGCCGACAACACCGGCCTCACGCTCACCGTGGCTGCCGACTACGGCGGCCGCTGGGATATCCTGCAAGCTGCCAACCGGCTGATTGCCGAAGGCAAAAGCGAAATCACTGAAGAAGACCTCTCCCAGCGCCTTTCCTTGGCCGAAGCTCCCGAGCCCGACCTGTTTATCCGCACCGGCGGCGAAACCCGTATCAGCAACTTCATGCTCTGGCAAATGGCCTATGCCGAGTTTTATTTCACCGACGCGCTGTGGCCGGATTTCGACGCTGCCGAGTTCGATCGTGCCATTTCTTCCTTCCGCGTGCGCGAACGCCGTTTCGGCCGCACCAGCGAACAGTTGCCGCCGGAACAGCAGCGCGGTTGAGTTGTTGGTTTTCCATCGGGTAGGGCGGCGATTGGCGGATGTCTGTTGCCGCTTTGTTTTAGCGCTACAACTCAAGCTCATACTATGAACTATAGTGAATTCTCCATCCACATCGAAAACCTCCGCCAATCATTCGCCAACCGTAATCTCGAAGACTATCTCCTGGCGCTCTATGCCCTGTTGCAAAGCCAACAGGATGCCGTTTGTACTCCCACCCTCTGCCTCAGCCTACTGCAAGAAGCCTTTACTGCTCCGCCTGCCCCGTTTAACGAACAATGGCTGCTCATCCGCCAGATGCCCGATGAGGGGCTGAAAACAAGCGATCCGTGGCAATACGCCTGTGCCGTGATTATTTTTCAGGTAGCCGAGTTGCACCGCATGCGTGGCCAAGAGCTGCAAAATGAATTGCGCCACTACGGCATTACCTCCGAAACCGGCTACAGCTGGTACAACTTCGACCCGCTCACCCTTTTGGAATGCGGTGCGCAGGGGTTGGAAGACAGTTTGGGGGAAGAAGTGGTTGTGGCAGATGATTGGTCGCTGTTGGGCGATTTGTTGGACTTAGGGCGTTATTACGAATAAGTAGCGCGAAAGGCTACCTGAAAATTTCAGGTAGCCTTTACTTTGGACAGGCAAAACCGTTTGCGCTAAAATGCCGCGTTTTCCGTTTTTCCCTGATTAGACTGAAAGAGATATAAATTATGAAAACCGCACAAGAATTGCGCGCCGGCAACGTATTCATGGTGGGCAGCGAGCCGATGGTGGTACAGAAAACCGAATACATCAAAGGCGGCCGCTCCTCTGCCAAAGTAAGCATGAAGCTGAAAAACCTGCTCACCGGCGCAAACAGCGAAACCATCGTGAAAGCCGATGATAAGTTTGACGTTATCCAGCTCGACCGCAAACAATGCACCTACAGCTATTTTGCCGACCCAATGTATGTATTCATGGACGAAGAGTTCAACCAATACGAAGTTGAAGGCGAAAACATCGGCGACAACCTGAAATTCATCGTAGACGGCATGGAAGACGTGTGCGAAGTAACCTTCTACGAAGGCAACCCGATTTCCGTGGAATTGCCCACCATCATCGTGCGCGAAGTGGAATACACCGAGCCCGCCGTTAAAGGCGACACTTCCGGCAAAGTGATGAAACCCGCACGCCTCGTGGGCGGTACCGAAATCCAAGTGATGGCCTACATTGAAAACGGCGACAAAGTGGAAATCGACTCCCGCACCGGCGAATTCCGCAAACGCGCCTAATTGCCGAATCTGGCCGGTATAGCTCAGTTGGTAGAGCAGCGCATTCGTAATGCGAAGGTCGGGGGTTCGACTCCCTTTACCGGCACCAATCCAAGCCCCGCTTTTCGCGGGGCTTTTTGCCGGGCGGGTTTCAGGTAGCCTATATGCTTTACTTCTTCAAGCGCAATATTTCGCGCAGGGTGCCGTCGTACAGCCAAATCATGGCACATAGGGCATACAGGCAGGCAGATGCGGGGGCATTGCCGCTGCGCATCATTTCGAGTGCTACTGGATCGCGCCACGACCAATACAGCCAGTAGATGCCGTCAACAGAAAACCACATGCCAAACAAGGCCAGCGGCAAGTATTTCCACTGCCGACGCACTAGCGTGCGTGAAGTGATGGGGGCGAACAAGTAGGTGCTGAAGGCCATCAGGAAACTGATGGGAATATCCCAGTCGGGCGCGGGCTGGAGGTAGGAGCCGACAATGAGGATAGCAATGCCGCAGGCAAGCGAAAACAGCTTCCAGGGGCGGAGGTAGTCGTGAAGGGAAACGAGCGGCACTTTCAGGTAGCCTTTCTTGAATGGGCAGGTGGTGGATGACGGACAGCTTTTCACGCAGCCAAGGCTACCTAAAAAATAGTTGATTAAGCCAGCCTAGTGCTTGCACTAAGAAGAAATAATGTGGCGGCATGGGTATTGCACGAACAGTACGGGCAGGCAAACCGTATGTGCTTAGGTGGAAAGGTTGCGCAAACAAAGAGCAAGCGCTGAATTTATATCGGCAAGAAGGCTACCTGAAATTTTCAGGTAGCCTTCTTGCCTACCAAATAGGTTGCAACAAAGTGGAGCTAGCCTTCATCACCGTGCTGGAATGGTGCCCATGCGGCGGGTGAGTGAGGTGTGCGGCTCATTAAATAAGCTGGCGTAGTAGGTGGCGTTGGTCATCACGCGTTTAACGTAGTCGCGGGTTTCATCAAACGGGATGGTTTCGGCATACACCGCGCCTTCGAGAGCTGTGGAGGCCTGCCAGTTGCGGGCGCGGCCGGGGCCGGCGTTGTAGCCGGCAGTGGCGAGTACTTCGTTACCCAAGCGATTGCGGGCATCACCCAGATACCAAGTGCCCATGCGGATATTACCTTCGATGGTGTGCAATTCGGCAGGATCCATGCCGATTTTGCCGGCGATTTCGCGGGCGGTGGCGGGCATCACCTGCATCAGGCCGGTGGCGCCCACGCGGGATCGCACGCCGATCATGAAGCGGCTTTCTTGGCGGATGATGCCGTAGGCCCAGGCGGGGTCGATATTGGCTTGGGCGGCGTAGCGGCTCACGCTGTCGCGGAAGGGAGAGATATAGCGCAGGTTGTAGTTGATTTGGCTGTTGGTTTTATCGGCGGCATAAATGCCCATCTCGTAGAAGCCGGCATCATGGGCAAGCTTGGAGGCGGCGAGTAGGGCGGGTTCGTTAAAGCCGTCCACGGCATAGCGCCACTCGGCCTGGGCTTGTTTGCGCATATCCCAATCGCCGCTGCGCTGGGAGGCGCGGAATAAGTTGAGCGCGCGGGAAACCGCACCGTCGGCGGCCACTTGTCCGGTTTGGCTGCTGCCGGGCTCGGCGGCGGTGTTGCGGGTGTCCACTTTACCGCCGAGGGCTTCGGTGGCAAGCAGGGCATAGAAATTGCGGCCGGAGGCAGCGGCTTGGCGATAGTACTGCTGGGCTCGAGCGGAATCGCCGCTGGCGGCCAGGCTGCGGGCAAGCCAATATTGCCAGGTGGGGTCGGCACGCAGGGTGTCGGGCATAGCTTCGATGATGTTTTGCAGCTCGCTCCAGCGGCTGAGGCGCAGAGCGCTGCGGGCATACCATTCCCAGTGTTCTTTGTCCAGCTGGCTGCGGTCGGCACGGTTGAAGGCGTCGAGCGCGGCAGGGAAGCGCTGGTTCAGCGCGTAGTGGTGGCCGAGCACGGCCCAGGCGAAGCCGGTTTGGGCCGGGCTGAGGCTGGCGGAGAGGCTTTGCAGGCGTTGGGCGGCATCGGCCTGTTTGCGGGCATTTTGGCCGATTACGCTGTGCAACAGGGCTTCACGGCCGCCTTGGCTGTCGGGCGTGGCGCTGGTGAGCGGCTCGAGCAGGGGCGAGCCTAAGGCAGCGGCCAAGCGGCGGGCATCGCTGATTTGGTTGTTGGCCAGTAAGCCGCGCACGCGCCGCCAAGCGGCATCGGCGGGCAGTCTGCCTTGAGCGGCGAGCTGCTCGAGCAGGCGGTTGCAGCCTTCGGGCTGGCGGCCGAGTTCGGCCAGCACTTCTTGAGCGGCATTTTGATTTTCCTGCCCGGCCAGCGCGGCATAGCAGCGGGTTTCTTTATCGCGGTCGGCGGGTTTCAGGTAGCCGTATTGCCGAACAAACTCTTGCCATTGGCCGTTGCGGCCGAGCTGTTTGAGCCACTGGTTGCGCAGGCTATTGGCCATGGCGCTGGGCTGGGCTTGGGCGAGGAATTGGGCGGCCTGGCTGGCATCGCCCTGTTTGAGCGCGGCTTGGGCGGACTGGAAGATCTGGTAATCGGCCAGCACTTTATCTTCGGAATCGCTGCGGCGGCCACCGGGCAGCTGGACGGCGGCACTGCTATCGGCATTGATGGGCTCGACCGGGGTTTCGGTTTGGCTGGAGCAGGCGGCGAGCAGGCCGGCAGCGAGGAGGGGGAGGCTGTGTTGATATACTATTTTTTTCATGCTTGATGTCGGTTTGGATAATTCGGAATGACCTAAGGCTACCTGAAAGCGGCGGGGCAATGAAGCGGCAGGCGCGAACAGACGGCGGGTTTTACTGCTTTTTACTTGCGAGCCGGGTTTCAGCCAGCCGGTTGTTCGGTAAGGCTACCTGAAAGTACGGCTTCAATAAAGTTGAAATGAGCTTGTAGGTTGCTGCAAGACTAAACATTTCAGCTAGTCCTTTGCTCCGTGTTCAGCCAATACGTTTGAACGGTGGCAGGCAGGCGAGGAGTTGTTTGCCGTAGCGGGCGGTAAGGATGCGGTTGTCGAGAATGGTAATGCGGCCGTAGTCGTGTTCGGTGCGGATGAGGCGGCCTACGGCTTGGGTAAGCTTGATGCCGGCTTCGGGCACGGTGATTTCCATGAAGGGGTTGCCGCCGCGCTGCTCTATCCAGCGGCTGCGGGTTTTTTCGATGGGATGGTCGGGCATGGTGAAGGGTAGTTTGGCGATGATGACGTGGGCGCAGTCGCTGCCGGGCAGGTCGAGGCCTTCGGCGAAGCTGTCGAGCCCGAACAGGATGCTGGCGCGGCCTTCGGCGATGGCTTGGCGGTGGCGTTCGAGCAGGAGGGCTTTGGGCAGGTCGCCTTGGATGAGCAATAGGGGCAGGTGGCTTTCAGGTAGCCTTAAGGCCACGTCTTGCATCTGTTTGCGCGAGGAGAACAAAACGAGGGTGCCGACGGCTTCTTCGGGGCTGATGAGCTTGGGCAGCCATTCGGCGATTTCGGCGGTATGGGCGTCGGCCTGCTTGGGACTGGCGGCCACGGGCGGGATGTAGAGCTCGCCTTGGGCGGGGAAGTTGAAGGGGCTTTCCAGCGCGAGGGTGGTGGTTTCGGGCAGCCATTGCAGGCCGGTTTGCTGCAATAGGTGTTGGAAGCTGCCGAGCGATTGCAGGGTGGCGGAGGTGAGGATGGCACCGGCGGCGCGGCGCCACAGGCCGGCGGCGAGCATGGCGGCGGCGCTCACGGGGGAGGCGTGGAAGGAGTAGTCGGTTTTGTCGCTGTTGTGGCTGCATTCGATCCATTTGGCCAGCGGCGGGGCATCGCCAACGGGCTCGGTGGCGAGCAAGTCCCACACGGCGCTGATTTGCTCGATACGGGCGCGGAATATGCCGAATTCGCTGCTGAGGCGGTCGATTTGGGCGCTGTCGCTGTCTTTTTCGCGTCGGGCGGCGGAGAGGGCGTCGTTGAGGCCGTTGGCGTGTTTGTAGAGGCTTTGCGCGGCGGCGGCGGTGTTGGATACGAGCAGGGCGAGCTCTTCGGGGATTTGGCCGTCTTGCCACAGCCATTGCGGATCGCGGCCGCTGTCGTTGTAGGCGAGCTCGGGGGTGTCGCCGAGGTGGAACTGCCATTCGTAGAGGCTGTCGAGCAGGGCGGCGGCGGCTTCGTCGGCCAGGTTGGCCAGCTCGGCTTTGTCGGCCACGGCCGCGATTTTGTCGGTGATTTGCGGCAGTTTTTCCAGCGCCCACACGGCTTGGTGCAACGAATGCTCGGCGGCAAACTGGTTGAGCGCTTTTTTGGGCAGGTGGTGCGCTTCGTCGATACAGTAGAAGCTGTGTTCGGGTGCGGGCAGGATCACGCCGCCGCCCATGCCGATGTCCACCATGAGCAAATCGTGGTTGCTCACCACCACATCCACGGTTTCGAGCGTGTCGCGGGCAAGGTAGAAGGGGCATTCGGGGCGGTTGGGGCAGGCGGCTTTGAGGCAGCCGTAGTTGTCGTTGTTTACCTTGAGCCAGAGTGTATCGTCGATTTTCTCCGGCCAGGTGTCGCGGTCGCCGTTGAAGCGGCGTTCGGCGAAGGCGTCGGCCAGCTCGCGCAGGGTTTGGATTTCTTCGGGCTTGGGTTTGCTGTCCCACAGGATTTGCGGGGTGTCGAAGCCGGCCAGGCTTTGCTGCGCCTGGCTTTGGGTGAGCTGGTAGAGCTTGTAGGGGCAGAGGTAGCGGCCGCGCCCTTTGGCCAGGGCAAAGGTGAGCTCGAGCCCGCTTTTTTCCACCAAAAACGGCAAATCGCGCCCCACCAGTTGCTCTTGCAGGGCCACGGTGGCGCTGGATACCACCAGCCGCTTGCCGCGCGTTTGCGCCATGATGCCGCCGGCTAAAAGATAGGCCAGGCTTTTGCCCACGCCGGTGGGCCCTTCGATCACGGCAATGCTTTCGCCCTCGCGCTTGGGCGGCTCTTCGCCGTCGGCTTTTTCCAGCGTGCGCGACAGGGTGTTGGCCACGGCGGCCAGCATTTCGCGCTGCGCTTTGCGCGGGCGGAAATGGGGCAGGTTTTCGCTGATGGCTTGGTAGTGGCGGCGGATGGCGTCTTTTTCTAAATCGGTGAGCATGGCGGTGGCGGCAGGAAAGAAGCGGGTATTATAGAAGATTATGGGAGGGCTTGGGCGGGAGTGGAGGCTACCTGAAAAATATGGAATAGGGCAGAGAAGGCATAGGTGTTCCAAAATCAGAATAAGACAACGCCATATCCTTCACGGAGAAGGCTATAGTGAATTAACAAAAATCAGGACAAGGCGACGAGCTGTAGACAGTACAGATAGTACGGCAAGGCGAGGCAACGCTGTACTGGTTTTTGTTAATTCACTATATAAACTTTCAGGTAGCCTGTTGCGCGATAAAGGCTACCTGAAACTTGATGGCATATAGAATGAAAGGCAAGTACAATCCGCCGCATCAACCATCAAACAGCTGGAGAGTGAAATGTCTGAACTCTTGGAATTTTTCCGCACCGAAACCGTGGGTGCGGCGGCGGAAACGCTGGATTTTTGGCTCAATGAATGTAGTTTGGACGAAGCGCCTTCGGCTGAGGAAGTGGCGCAGTGGCAGGCGGTGCTGGATGAGCGCGGCGGTCGGTTTGTGCGGCTGGCGATGATGTGTGCCGATTGGCTTGAGGAGCATGGGGCGTGAACCGTTGGCTGTGGTTGAGCGTTTTGTGGTTTGCGGGCATGATGTATGCGCTGCTGCTACATCAGGGCGGCAACGCGCCGCTGCCGTTTGCCCATTTCGATAAAGTGGTGCACGCGGCTTTGTTTTTCGGCCAGTTTTGGCTACTGGCTAAAGTGTTTTTGCTGCGGCGGCCTGTACCGTGGCAAGCTTTGCTGCTGGCGGCGCTGGTATTGGCTGCGGGCAGCGAGTGGGCGCAAGGCGCGCTCACGGCGTCGCGGCAGGCCGATTGGCGTGATGCGGCAGCAGACATGGCCGGTGCGGCGGCAGCGCTGTATTTTGCCGCGCAGGTGCAGGCGGCGCGCGCAGAGAAGCGGGCGGGTTGGCGCGAAAAGTGTTGAGATGATGCTTGCTAAACGCCGCTACCGGGCTTATAATGCGCCTTCTTTCGGAATGTAGCGCAGTCTGGTAGCGCACTTCGTTCGGGACGAAGGGGTCGGAGGTTCGAATCCTCTCATTCCGACCAGCTTTTCAAAAAGACTTGGTGCTGCCAAGTCTTTTTGTTTTGGTGCGGCGCAAACGCTGCGCCACTCTCGGTTTTAAAGGCTACCTGAAACTTAGGTTTCGGTTGGGCTGAATATTTCCCATTTCATCCAGTTATTTGCAAAGAAATCTGTTATGACTGCCTCCCTTATCCAAGATCTGCAAGCGCGCGGCCTGATCGCGCAAACCACCGACATCGAAGCTTTGAGCACGTTGTTGAACGAACAGAAAATCGCCCTCTACTGCGGTTTTGACCCGACTGCCGACAGCCTGCATATCGGCCACTTGTTGCCCGTGTTGGCCTTGCGACGTTTTCAACAGGCGGGGCATACGCCGATTGCCTTGGTGGGCGGCGCAACCGGCATGATCGGCGACCCCAGCTTCAAAGCAACCGAGCGCAGCTTGAATTCTGCCGAAACCGTTGCCGGTTGGGTAGAAAGCATCCGCAACCAACTGAAACCGTTTTTGAGCTTTGAAGGCGAAA
>ERZ772764.469-NODE-469-length-28128-cov-3.872475_pt1 | contig 28128 bp, 25 predicted proteins | sample MGYA00512163_ERZ772764 | MGnify/ENA primary metagenome ERZ772764 (study PRJEB29015, sample SAMEA2737903) | human oral metagenome | biome: human oral; feature: human-associated habitat; material: dental | place: China | collected 2094 ... | reverse complement strand
GTGGGCGCATCGACGGCTGCAAAGCGCAAGAATGCATTGGGCGAAAATGTGATTATTCAAAGCATTGGCGCTTGTAGTGGTGCCGTAGTGGCGGGCGCTATCTTCACACTTCCGGCGCTTTATATACTGCAAGCCAAATATCCTGAAATCACAACGTCGTTCTTTAAGATATTCTTAGCTTCGGCTTTGGGCGGTGTTTTGGGCATACTTTTTCTCATTCCGTTCCGCAAATATTTTGTGAAAGACATGCACGGAAAGTATCCTTTTCCCGAAGCAACAGCCACAACGCAGGTGTTGGTGAGCGGAGCTAAGGGTGGCGGACAAGCCAAACCGTTGCTCATTGCCGGCCTGATTGGCGGCCTGTATGATTTCATTGTGGCGACGTTGGGCTGGTGGAATGAAAACGTAACGAGCCGCATGCTGGGCTGGGGTGTTGCATTAGCCGACAAAGCCAAGGTGGTGTTCAAGGTCAATACGGGCGCAGCCGTGCTGGGTTTGGGCTACATTGTCGGCTTGAAATATGCGCTTTATATTTGTTTTGGCAGCCTGTTTGTGTGGTGGATTGTCGTGCCGGGCATGTCGTTACTCTACCATGACACGGTGCTTAACCTGTGGAATCCCGCGATAGGGCAGAGCGTAGGGCAGATGAGTGCCGAAGAGATTTTCAGGAATTATGCGCGCAGCATCGGCATCGGCGGCATTGCTATGGCCGGCATTATCGGCATCATTCGCAGTTGGGGCATCATTCGTGATGCCGTGGGATTGGCCGGACGCGAGCTCAAAGGCGGTGCGAATGCCACGCAACAAGTGGAGCGTACGCAGCAAGATATTAGCTTTAAAATCATCGCTATCGGCACCATCGTGGTGTTGTTGGCCACCTTTATCTTCTTCTTGACGGGCATCATGCAAGGCAATCTGCTCTTTGCCGTGGTGGGAATTCTGCTGGTTGCAGTCATTGCTTTCCTCTTTACCACCGTCGCAGCCAACGCCATTGCCATCGTAGGCAGCAATCCTGTGTCGGGCATGACGCTGATGACGCTCATCTTTGCCAGTGTCATCATGGTGGCTGTTGGGCTGAAAGGCGCCGGAGGCATGGTGGCTTCGCTGATGATGGGCGGTGTGGTTTGCACGGCATTGAGCATGGCCGGCAGCTTCATCACCGATTTAAAGATAGGCTATTGGCTCGGCACCACACCACGAAAGCAAGAGACTTGGAAGTTTTTGGGCACCCTTGTGAGTGCCGCAACCGTGGGCGGTGTGATGATGTTGCTCAATCAAACCTATGGATTTGCTTCGGGAAACCTTGCCGCTCCGCAAGCCAATGCCATGGCAGCCGTGATCGATCCGCTCATGAACGGCGTGGGAGCGCCCTGGGTGCTCTATGGCATCGGCGCACTGTTGGCCATCATTCTCACACTGTTTAAGGTGCCGGCGCTGGCCTTTGCATTGGGTATGTTCATCCCATTGGAGCTTAATGTGCCCCTCGTTATCGGCGGTTTCATCAACTGGTTTGTCACCACACGTTCGAAGGATGCGCAGGTAAACGAGGCGCGAGGCGAGTGCGGAACGCTTATAGCCAGCGGCTTTATTGCCGGTGGTGCGTTGATGGGTGTCGTGAGTGCGCTGCTGAAGTTTGGCGGCGTGGAGTGGTCGATTGCCGGGAGTTGGTGGCAAAATCCCCTGAGCGAGCTTTGTGCTTTGGCGGCCTACCTTTGTTTAATTGGTTTCTTTATCCGACTGACGAAGAAGTCGTTCTAAGCCAACAACGCAATGATGCTAAAGGCGGATGCTCCACAAAGCATCCGCCTTTATCGTCTCAGCCAATGAGTTTGGCGTGCAGTTCCTTTTCGGATGGCCAGCAATATGCACGAGATTGCGCGCTAATTGCATGCAGATTGTCGCATAAAACATGCTGGATTGTCGCACAATTACGATGCTTTTACAACGGAGGCTGTGGCAAAGGTGCACGAAAGGGCTGCCAACCTGCCGGAAAAGAAGCATGATTGTGCTGTGGTACACGGCATCATCGCTCACCCGGTGGCTTATGCTTCCCGGCATGTATGCCAGTGACAACTGCCACACTTGTCGTGAACATGTGTGAAAAAGTGGCATATAATTTGCTCATCGTTGGATAAAAGTGTATTTTTGCACGCGTATAAATAGATTTGGAACAAACGAATAATAAGAAACAATTAGCAATAAGGAGAAAAGAATATGGATTACAATGATTTTGAAAATCGTGTGAACGAACAAGAAACTTCCACGCGCACCTTCGAGGTTTCGCAGGCGTTTCCCGCGCTCATGCGCAAGGTTTATACCTGGATGGTGTTTGCTTTGGCCATCAGTGGCATTGTGGGTTATGGCGTAGCTACATCGCCTAATCTGCTCAATTTGATATTCAGTAGCGAGATAGTTTTTTGGGGTATCATCATTGTGGAGTTGGTATTGGTGTGGAAAATCAGCAAAAGTGTTGATAAAGAAAACCGCTCATTGGCCATGACAACGCTCATGTTTGCACTGTTCTCGGTGCTCAATGGAGCCGTTTTGTCGGCAATCTTCGTGGTTTTTGATTCTGTTGCCATCATCAAAACGTTCTTCATCACGGCCGGAACCTTTGGTGTAACTGCCGCTTTTGGCTATTTCACCAAGCGCGATCTCTCCACCATCGGCAGCATGTGCTACATGGCTTTGTTTGGACTCATCATTGCTTCGTTGGCCAATTTCTTCTTCAAGAGCGTCATGTTCGATTATGTTGTGAGCTACATTGGCGTGGCTGTTTTCATCGGAATCACCGCTTGGGACAGTCAAAAAATCAAACATCAGTTGGCAGCGGCACCCGATTTGAGCGAAAATTCACAAAAACTTGCCCTCGTGGGCGCATTAGATCTCTATTTAGATTTCGTGAACCTCTTCCTCTATCTGCTGCGCATCTTCAACCGCAGATAAGCAATATTTTTTCAAACTAAATATAAATGAAGATGAATAAAAAACAATGGCCGGCCGCAGTGTTGGCCATTTCTTTGGTATGTATGGGCGGCATGGCTGCCCAAGCTGCACCGCAAAAGGACATCACGGGCAGCATTATGGGTATTCTTGGTAACAACAATAAGACTAAAACTGCCGGCAATGTGCTCAACAGTGTGTTGGGAACTGACAAGGTAACCGAGCGCAATCTCATCGCCACTTGGACGTATGACGAGCCCGGAGTGGCCTTCACCAGCAACAATGTACTTGCAAAAGCGGGTGGCGAAGTGGCTGCTGCGCAGGCAAAAGACAAGCTGAAAAGCTATTTCCAGCAGGCCGGAATTCAGCAAAGTAATACGCAGTTTACCTTCACTAACGATAAGAAATTCAAGGGAAAGCTCTATGGACAGTCGTTCAATGGCACATGGACTTTCAACAGTAAAACGCAACAAGTGGTGCTGAAAACGATGCTACTCACCGTTCCTGTCTATGTAAAAAAGACGGCAACGGGCATGAGTTTCCTCTTCGAATCGCAGAAACTGCTCGCTTTAGCGCAAAAGGTGGCGAAGCTTTCGGGCAACGAAGCGCTGCAAACCTTGGGCACATTGAGCCAAAATTACGATGGCATTCGCATGGGCTTCGACATGAAAAAGTAGTTCATTGCATGGCTGTCATCGCTAAAAAAGGTTGAAATCGATTGCTCGGTTTCAGCCTTTTTCGATGCTTCTCCCCGTGTTTTCTGCGAGAAAGCGGGCGAAGAAGTGCGTTAGAAAAATCCGTTTTCAGCCGAAGAATCGGGCGGAAGCGGCAAGAAATGCAACCAAGGTGCCAGCGGAACGATGAAGCGTGAAGGGGCAATCTCGTGGCGTTGTCCGCGACTGTCGATGCGCACTGTGCGGTGATGAATGATCAATCGTTTGCGACTGCGCGTGATAGCCACATAGAATTTGCGTGCATCCTCGGCCACTTGTGCAGGGTCGTGCTGATGATAATAGTTGGGATAGCGCCCTTCTACCACGTCAAACACCAGCACATTTTCAAACTCTAAGCCCTTAGCTTTGTGCAACGTTGTCACAAAAACCGGCTCGTCTACCACACCCTTGCTGCACAAATCGGTCTCTTTAAGCGTGTTCAATTCCATGCAATGTGCACTCAGTTGTACGGCCAACGGTTGCTGTTCGTCCTCCTTTTGCAACGCTTGTTCAACATAACGCACCACTGTTTGGAAATATTCCACAGGCTGAAAGAGTTCCATTTGCAAGCACAATTCATAGGCTTCGCGCAGCGCTTGGCTCAAGGTGACGGCCGCTTTGCCTTGCAACCACAACTGCGCTTGTGTGTGTTCCCACAGGGGTTGGTAGTTGTTGCGCAATGTTCTTCGGCGTACCATCACCCGCTCTTGCGCCAAAAACTGTTGCTGTTGGGGCACAATGTCCAATGCCTTGCGATAGCAATAGCGTGTTAATTCGCGTGTAGCTGCGACATCAGCATCGGCCAAGTGGCTGTTTTCGCCTGCCAAATGCAACACCTCTAACAGATGTTTGAGTTTGTATTGTCGCAAACCCGGTCGCAAAAGTTTGGCCAACAGCAGCGTGTCGAAATAGTTATTCAACAGTGAAAGGTCGGTATAGTGGGGCAAATCGCGCTGCAAGTTGGCTGTCAAAATGTGCACATCATAGTCGGCATTATGTCCCAAGAGCGTTGTTCCTTGCGCATAATCCATAAACATTTGCAGTGCCTTCTCCCGTGCAACAAGCGGCTGATGTCGGCGTGCTTCAATCATCGGATTGACTACATCGCCCAGCATTTCGGGGATGGTTCGATGGGTTTCTATATAAACACAAAACTGAGAACCGGGCACCATTTCTCCTTGTTTGATTTGCACTGCTGCAATTTGCACAATGTCATCGTGCACTATATCGAGTCCCGTTGTCTCGGTATCGAAGATGGTTATCACCTCGTTTTCATAGGCATGGACAAATCGTTGCACGTAGGTTGCATCGTCGTTGCGCAGCAAATCGGGCAATAGCAGCGCACGTTGGCCGCACGCTTGCACAAAATTGCGGGCAGAAGTCGGCGTCTGAAACACCTGCGTTCCTTGCACAATGCGCGACCAAGCCAAGAAGTTTAGGGCATCGTTCATCACGGTGAGATGGGCAAAGAGCAATTTCATGGCCGGCTGATTGAACAAATCGTCGCCCGAAATCTTAAAATGTGGCACCCCCATCTCGTGCAAAGCCCTACTCACTTCGTTGGCATCGGCGTTGGCATTCACAATGATTGCCGTGCGTTCTTGGGGGAAACGTTGTAGCCAAGTCGCTGCCTGTTGTGCCACATCACGATAGGCTTCGTCGAAAGTTGTCGAGGGCATGCACAGCAATTCGTCGCCCGTAGTGGGCGGATTGAACTGCGTTGTGGGCAGCAGTTCGGGCGAAATGTGCAGCTGTTGCGTGGCATAAGCGTTGAAAACATCCAACAAATATTTCGGCGAACGGTGGTTATAGCTTAGCGTGTGCACCTGTCCTGCGCAACGTTGGCGCAGAAATTCGAGCGTAGAGAGCTTGGCACCCATGAACGAAAAGATGCTTTGTTGCGGGTCACCCAAATACAACACGCACGGCTTCCCCACGCCATCGTCGGCCGTCAGCGCATCGATGATGGCTAATTGCAGCGGATTGAGGTCCTGCACCTCGTCTACTTGTATCCACGAATAGCGCGGCAACAAGTCACGATTTTCATAGGCTAAGAGCAGAATGTCTTCAAAATCGATGAGCAAATTCTCCTTTTTATAGCGGCGATATTGCCATGCTAAGCGCATTTTTTGTAGCAGTCGACCCACCAAAACCTGTGTGCCTGCATCAAAAGTATATTCGCTATACACGTCGGTGTGGGCGTAAATATCCAACAATGTCGCAGGCGTAAACTCCTGTTGTGCTGCTTTGCAGAGTGCTCTTAGCGCCATGATGTCTTCGCGGTTGAGGCAATCGGGATGCAAACGCAGTGCTTTCGGCTGCTTTGTTTCAATCTGAAAGAGCAGATGTTCCAAAAACATCACCTCCATATACATGCTTTTTCGGCGCGGATTGGCAGCTACAGCATTTTCGTCTTCACCTGTAAATCCACAGAGAATGCTCAGCAAATCGTCGTCAGAAACCACCGATGTGGCGGCCGAGATGAGTCCTTTTTCAAACAAAAAATGGGAGCAAAACCGATGCACATTGCCCATGAATGGAGCTTCATCGGTTTGCGAAAGCATCGGCAACGCACGCTCTTGCATGCTGCGTGCCGCACGGTTGGTGAACGTGAGGCACAGCATTTCGCTAAAAGGCACACCCGCTTCGCACGCCTTTTTGAGTCGTTCGGCCAAGATTTGTGTCTTTCCACAGCCGGGAGGAGCCAACACAAGATGGAGCCCTTCGGTGAGGTTTAGCACCAATTCTTGCGAGGCATCGGGGATAAAAGCGTTGCTCATGGGGACAAAGATAGTATAAAACATTGAAAGGACAAGCATATTCTTTCCATGAATAACATAGAGAATGCGGCATAAATATTTGCTATTTCACTTTGAAACCTTTATTTTTGCAGCAAAAAGACAATGCAACACTCCATTCTTTTCCGCCAAGCTGAGGCGCAGGACGTTGCTGCCTGTTGGCAAATTGTGGATGATGCGCGCAACAACATGATGGCCGAAGGCAAGCAACAATGGGATGAACACTATCCCATACGCGCCATTATCGAGCAGGATATTGCGGCCCACAAGGCCTATCTCCTTGCAGAAGGTGATGCGATTTTGGCCTATGGGGTGCTCGATTTGCAGGGTGAGGCGGCCTATTTGCAGCCTACTGCTCACTGGTTGACGCATGGAAAATATGGTGTTATCCATCGTTTGGCCATTGCTTTGCAGGCACGTGGGCGCGGTTTGGCCAAGCAATTCTTTGCCGAGTGTGAGGCCCTTTGTCGCGCACAGGGCATCTATTCGATAAAGGTTGATACCCATTTCGACAACCACGCCATGTTGCATTTGCTCCAAGCAATGGGCTATCAGGCGTGTGGCAGCGTGAGTTATGGTCCTCGAGGCGACCGTTTGGCTTTCGAAAAAACATTCTGATGCAGGGCAACCTGCACGCAAAAATCATGGGGCATAGCATTTGCCTATTTACAATAAGTTCCATTAAAATAGAAAGATTATGATTAAGATGTATGTCATGCAGACTTGTCCTTACTGCACCTATGTAGAGAAGCAGGTAGAAGGAAATCCCAATTTCAAGATCATTGATATTGGCAAGCACGTTCACAACCTCAAAGAATTTTTAGATTTGCGCGAGCATCATCCCGCTTTTGATGAGGCAAAGAAGATTGGTGACGTGGGTATTCCGTGCTATGTGCGCGAGGATGGCAGCGTAACCTTGTCGTCAGCAGAGGTTGGTTTGGAGCCCATGCCCGAGGGTCCTGCATGTAGTATTGATGGAACAGGTTGCTGATGGAACAACACTATCAACTCCTTGCGCTCGACCTTGACGGCACTTTGACCAATAGTGAGAAGGTCATTAGTCCGCGTACTCTATCGGCTTTACAGGCAGCCCAAGCCAAAGGGGTGAAGATTGTGTTGGCTTCGGGGCGTCCGAGTTATGGCATTCGTCCTTTAGCCGACGAGCTTTCGCTGGACAAGACGGGCGGTTTCATCTTGGCCTATAATGGCGGAAAGGTGATTGATTGCTGCACGGATGAAGTGATTTACGAACGCAAGTTGGATGGCGACTTGGTGCCTTTGTTGCACGATGAGGCCTTGAAGGCGGGGTTAAACATCCTTGTTCACCAGAAAGGGGGCATGATAACCACCGACGATAGCAATCCCGAAGTGCAATTAGAGGGGCGCATCAACCGTTCAACCATTATCCATCAGCCCGACTTTTGGACGCGCACCGACAACGTTGTCAACAAGTGTTTGATTGTGGGTGAGCGCGAAAAGGTGGCCGCTTTAGAAGCTAAACTGCGCGCCACGATGAGCCATCGCATGGATGTTTATTGTTCGATGCCCGAGTTTTTAGAGTGCGTTCCCAAAGGAATTGACAAAGGAGACTCGCTCAGCCAGTTGGCACAACACCTGCATATTGCGCGCGAAGCGGTGATGGCTTGCGGCGATGGCGAGAACGATTTGTCGATGATTCGCTATGCGGGTTTAGGAATTGCCATGGCTAATGCCGTGGAAAGCGTGAAGGCTGCTGCCGATTTTGTGACGCTATCCAATGATGAAGACGGCGTGGCCTACGTGGTAGAGCGGTTTGTTTTAGAGAAGGTTTAACCCTTATCTGCGTGCAACAGCTGACTTGTTAGTTCTCTGTTCGTCCTGAATAGAATGTAAAAATGTCAGCGTGGTCAGGGCGTTTATCTCCCTCGCCACGCTGATGTTTTTTGTGGTCAATGCGCCCTTGGTGGTGTTGTGCCATGAAACTCTTTTTTAAAAGCAATGCTTTTGTGCTGCAATGTGGTAGAGATTTGTGCATAAAAGCATTGTAATTAGCGGGTAATTGCATGGCTTTTGGTTGGCAACCCATTTGCCCTTTATTCTTTTACCACACCCAAGGCGAGCACACTGATGACGACACCTTCGGCTTCAGTCAATGCTTTGGCGCAGGCAAGTGTAGTAGCTCCTGTGGTCACTACGTCGTCAATGAGTAACACATGGCGCCCTTTGATGGCTTGTGGTCGGGTTAATTGAAATGCGTGTTGCACATTTTTTTGTCGCATTTGCACATCAGCCTTTGTCTGACTGCCTGCAAAGTGTGTTCTGATAAGCACTTTGTCTAAGATGGGGATGCCCGTGATGCGTGCCACACCTTCTGCAATACACCTGCTTTGGTTGTAGCCTCGCTGGCGTTTTCGCGCCGGGGTGAGTGGCACAGGGATAAGACAATCCACACCGTCGAAGAAGCCTTCGGGTGCCATTTCCTTGGCCATCATGTAGCCTAATTGTTCGCCTATGACGGCACGATGATGGTATTTCATGGTGTAGATGGCCTTGCTGACGGGCGATTTTGCTGCATAGTAGAACCAGGCTGCTGCTCGTTCGATGGGCACTTTGCGCCAATAGAGGCGGCAAAGCAGGTTGTCGCGTGGGGTGAGGTGTTGATAGGTGCGGGGCAAATGCCAATTACAGGCGATGCACAAGGCTATCTCGTTGGTCGTTAATCGCTTTCCACAGATGGCGCAATAGCGTGGGAACAACAGGTTGCTCAAGGCGCGTAGCTGTTGCAAGACGGTATGGAGTGGGGTGGAAAGCAGTGGGTTCATGGTTTCGTTGGATTTAGCAATCAGCGTCTTCGTCGGTCTTTTCGCCCATTTCCTGAATGCACTTTCGAATGAGATCAATGTCGAATCCTCGTCCCATGGCATATTGAATGAGCTTCATGGCGCGCTCATAATCGTTGCGTGCCTTGATAGATTTCCATTTTTTCTCGACCAAGGGGCGCAGTTTCTCCATATAGAGATCGTCTGCAATCTCATCCAACAAGGGCTCGGAAATGCTGCTGTCAATATGTTTTAAATAGAGTGCTTGTGCTATTTTTCGTCGTCCCCAACCGTTATATTTCAGTTTATCTTGGATGAAAGCCTCGCAAAAACGAGCATCATCGATGAATTTCTTCTCGGTGAGAAAGGCCATGATGCGGGCTTGTGCTGCCTCGTCGATTTGCCATTTACGCAGTTTTTCTTCCATTTCATAGGTGCAATGCTCCCCTTTTGCGCAAAGGGCTGACAGGCGTTGCAGTGCCTGTTCCTCGGTCATCTCTTTTGTTTTCTTTTTCAGTTGTCTCTCGTATTCCATTGTTCTTGCTGTGTTTTATAGCTTTTTTGCCCAGGCAAAGCGTTGTTTGCCGTAGTGGTCTGGGGTGATTTCGACATCGTAGAAGGGGCCTTTATATAATAAGGTGTAGAGCGCATCGGCATGAAGTGGGTTGATTTCAAATGCCAACAAGCCGTCGCTTTTGAGTTGTTTTGCGGCAAAGTGGGCGATGGCTTGGTAGAAAAGCAAGGGCTGATCGTTGGGCACAAAGAGTGCCGTTGCGGGTTCGTGGGCCCACACCTGTGGTGCCATGTCGGCCTGTTCGCACTCGCAAATGTAGGGTGGATTGGAGACAATGAAATCGTATTGCGGGCAGTTATCGGCATTTTCGGCTGCCAAGAGGGCGTCTTGGAGCACGAAATCCACCTGTGCACCTAAGTAATGTGCATTCGCTCGTGCGGTGAGCAGCGCATCACTTGAGACATCCCACGCGTGCATTGCGATGTTATCGAGACCGAGTGCCAAGGTGATTGCAATGCAACCGCTGCCTGTTCCGATGTCTAATCCGTGGCGAGGTGCAGGCGGTTGCAGGGCGCAATAGGGCTGATTGAACAACGAAATGAGGCGTTGGCAAAGCTGTTCTGTTTCGGGTCGGGGGATGAGCACGTGGGGATTGACGATAAATGGGCGGCCACAAAACCAAGCTTTCCCCAACACATATTGCACGGGTTCGCCGTGTTTCAATCGGTGCATGAGGGCTGAAAGCTGTTGCGTTTGCGCGGGGTTGAGCGTGTCAAGCGCACCGGTATAGAGGTCGGTGAGCGTGAAACCGAAGAGCGTTTCTAAGGCTAACCGCACCACAGCCTGCGCTTCGTGTGCATCATATTGCGGCAAAAGTTGTTGCCAAAGGGTTTTAAAAGTCATGACTCTGATTTAACTTTTGGAGTGCTTCCTGCCGCACTTCGTGCAGCATCGCTTCTGTTTGAGGGTCTAAAGTGGCCAAGACCTGCATGCGTTTGTCCTTGCGTTTGTCGGCGCATGCGGTGTCTAATTGTTCGATAATCTGCCCGATGGGTAGGCGTTTCAGCGCTTGTGAGGGGAGAAAACGTTGCTCGTTATCATCTAAAAGATTAGCCTCAACGATGAGTTGTGCTCCTTGCAGCCGATAAAGGGCATCGTTAATGAGGCGAATGGGGATGTGGGTTTGTTGTTTGAGTTCTACCGGCGAGGGCGCTTTTTCTCCCGTTTTGAAGCGGTTAATGATTTGTGTGATGACCAAAAGGGCAATATGCCGGCGGGTATGCTCGCTGATTTCGCTGGGCTTAATCATGTAATCATAGTTGTCAAGGTTTTGGCTCATGTAGCACAATTCGGTGCAAAACAGCAGGATATACCATGAGAGATGCATCCACAACATGAACAGAGGAAGGGCGGCTAATGAGCCATAAATGGCGTTATAGCTGGTGAGAAAGATTTGCGAATGCACGTAAGCCCATTGCAGCATGAGCATCAAAAGTGAGGCTAAAGCAGCTGGAAATAGAGCGTGAACTACCTTGACATGGGTGTTGGGCATGACGATAAAAAGGCCTAAGAAAATCATCATTTGGGCAAAGAACGGCAGGAACTGCACCAACACTTGCGAGATGGGCCCTAAGAAAATGAATTGTTGTAGCTCGGCGTTTGTGGTGTTGGCGATGATGCTCAGGCCCGATAAAATGATGAGAATGATGGGTACGACGAAGATCATCGATAGATAGTCTGACACGATGCGTCGTAGACTGCGTTTGCTTTTCACCTGCCAAATGCTGTCGAACACTTGCTCAATGTTGTAGATGAGGCTGATGATGCTGCCCAACATAAAGAGGATGCCGATGCCAATGAATAGGCCAGTGCGGGCATGTTCTAAATAGGCGTTGGAGAAATGAATGATGAAATTGGCCACTTCGGGTTGGCTGTTGAGCCAGTCTTTCACCGAGTTTTCGATGTAGTTGGCTAAACCAAAGCCGCGACCGATGGCCAAAATGAGTGCAAAGATGGGCACGATGGCCAAGATGGTGCTAAATGAAAGTTGGGCGGCATAGTCGGAATGGCCGCGCTCAATGAACAGCTTTAGGGCAATATAGAGTTTGCGTAGCAGGGTGAGCAACAGGCGATAGCTGCTGCGTAGCACGGGTTGTTCCTCCAACCAAACCCCTGTTTTGAGAAAATATAATATTTTTTTTCTGTTGCGCTTCATGCTGCAAATATAACCATTTCCAGGGGAGTTTGCCCCTGTTTGAGATAAGAATTCTTATCATAGCTTGTTAAAAAGTGGGTAAACGTAAGCGTATGTTGCTTTTCTTCAGGGTTTATTCTGAAATAGAGGTATTGCTCATAAATATGAAGAGGTATTTCATTTTCACGGTTTCGCTTTTATGTTAAAGATTGGAATAAGACAATATTTCTCTCCATAACATATCATAAAATGAATAAAAGGTGGTATATTTGTGCATTGAATTGAATATAACAATATGGTTAAGACAACGATGGGAACAAAACTTCCCCGCAAATTGGAACAGAAAATGCAGGTGGTCGGCGAACAGATTAAACTTGCCCGTTTGCGTCGTAATTTGAGTATTGCGCAAATAGCAGAACGTGCTACGTGCTCTCCTGTTACGATTAATAGGATAGAAAAAGGGATACCAACGGTTGCTATCGGTATTTATCTGCGCGTACTGTATGCTTTGCAGTTGGAGGATGATATATTATGCTTGGCACAGAAGGACGAAATGGGGCGAGCATTGCAGGATCTTGCGCTCAAACATCGTGAGCGCGCTTCGAAAAAGGGGTGAATAAATGAACAGATTATTGCTGTATGGTGATTTCGATTGGTTGGAATCTCCAATGCTGATAGGTACACTTGGTTATGAATCTCTTCGCGGTTCAGACTCCTATTCTTTTGAGTTTGATAAGGAATGGCTTGCCAACTATGGCAGTATCTTTTTGAGTGCAGACATCAATAGCTATCCAGGTCGACAGTACACGCAGCCAGGAAAAGATATCTTTGGTTGTTTTTGTGATGCATTACCAGACCGTTGGGGGAGAACACTCTTGAACCGTCGTGAGCAAATTCAAGCGAAAGAAGAGAGGCGTCCGGCAAGACATTTGTCTTCATTCGACTATCTTATTGGCATAGATGATTTCTCTCGTATGGGAGGTTTTCGATTTAAGGAAACACCAGCAGGTGCGTTTATTAACAGTAGAGATAATCTTTGCATTCCGCCTATCACAGACATTCGCACCTTGGTTGTAGCCAGTAGGGAGTTTGAACGTAGTGAAGAAAGACACCTTATGCCTGAGAAGAAATGGATCAGGCAACTTGTTCATCCTGGAACATCTTTGGGTGGAGCTCGTCCTAAGGCTGTTGTAGTAGATGAAGAAGGAAGCCTTTATGTTGCGAAGTTCCCTTCACGGAAGGATGATTACGATGTAGCTTTATGGGAATATCATAGTCATCTGCTTGCTAAAGAAGCTGGTGTTGTGGCCGCTGAAACAAGAGTTATTCATTCTGGTGATACGTATCATACGTTTCTATCGAAGCGTTTTGACCGCACTGTAGAGGGTAAAAGGATCCACTTTGCATCAGCAATGACATTATTAGGGCTTACAGATGGTTGTGATGCAGGGAGTGGAAACGGCTATCTTGATATCGTAGACTTTATTCTTCAGCATTGTTGTGATGTCAAGGAGAACATTCTTCAACTCTATCGTCGGGTTGCTTTCAATATAGCTATTGGTAATTGTGATGATCATTTCCGTAATCATGGTTTCTTGCTTACTCCAAAAGGATGGACTTTGGCACCGGCTTATGACCTGAATCCTACGCTCGGTACATATCAGAGTCTGCTTATCAACTCGTCAACGAATGAATCGAATTTACAAATTTTGCTGGACTCTTGCAAGGAGTATATGATTAACAAGGAAGAAGCCCAGGCAATTATCGGTGAAGTAATGATGGGTATCGGGCAATGGGAGGCTGTTGCTGTTAAGCTTGGTATAAGCAAACGTGAGATAGATATGTTTCAAAATATCTATAAGAGAAACAGATTATAGGTAACGTGTAGCATGTTTTGGTAATCTGTTGGATTTGTAATAATAGGAAGGTATAGCTATCTTGCCGTGATATAAAGGGATGTAATCAAAATGCTATTCTTACTTTTATCCGTTAACAGTAAGTGGGAAAGCGGCATGTGGATGAGTGGATTACAGCATGTTTTCATAGCATGTGGTGTATAATATATGACAGAATGTCTTACATGGTTGACAAATTGGCGGATGTATAGCCTTGGTATCGGCTTTGCATCCGTATGGAAAAACAAAAGAAAGGAATTTAAAGTATGACATTAGACAAATATACAATTAAAGCACAAGAGGCCGTTCAAGCGGGTGTTCAGGCTGCACAAGCTGCACAACAGCAGAGTGTTGAGCCCATACATTTGCTGAAAGGAATCTTGGAGAAGGCGCAAGATATTACGCATTTCATTTTCCAAAAGCTTGGTGTGAATGCGCAAGCTGTTGACATGGCGTTGCACAATGAGCTGCAACATCTGCCGAAAGTTTCGGGTGGGCAGCCCTATCTGAGCAACGATTCGGTGCAGGTGCTCAACAAAGCCGAGGAGCTTTCGCAGAAAATGGGTGATGAGTTTGTGTCGGTAGAGCCTATTTTGTTGGCCCTGATGCAAGGCAATCACACGGCAGGTCGCATTCTGAAAGATGCCGGATGCACGGAAGAGGGTGTGAGAAAGGCCATTGAATCGTTGCGCCAAGGGCAGCAAGTGAAATCGCAAAGTGGCGATGAAAACTATCAGGCGCTCAGCAAATATGCCACTAATTTGGTGGAGAAAGCGCGCCAAGGTAAGCTTGATCCGGTGATAGGACGTGATGAAGAAATTCGCCGTGTGTTGCAGATTTTGAGTCGACGCACCAAGAATAATCCTATTTTAGTGGGCGAACCCGGAACAGGTAAGACGGCAATCGTTGAAGGATTGGCCGAGCGAATTATGAAAGGTGACGTGCCCGAAAATCTCAAAAACAAGCAGCTTTATTCGCTTGATATGGGCCAGTTGGTGGCCGGAGCAAAATATAAAGGTGAGTTTGAAGAGCGCTTAAAGGGGGTTATTAAGGAAGTAACTAATGCGCATGGTGAAATCATTTTGTTCATCGATGAGATTCATACGCTCGTCGGAGCAGGCGGTGGTGAAGGCGCAATGGATGCTGCAAACTTGTTGAAACCCGCCTTGGCTCGGGGTGAGTTGCGTGCCATTGGGGCGACCACTTTGAACGAATATCAAAAGTATTTCGAAAAGGATAAAGCCTTGGAACGCCGCTTCCAGATGGTGAAAGTCGATGAACCCGATGAGTTAGATGCGATTAGTATTCTGCGTGGTTTGAAGGAGAAATATGAGAACCACCACCATGTGCGCATTCAAGATGATGCTTGTATTGCGGCCGTTCAGCTGTCGGAGCGTTATATCTCTGACCGTTTCTTGCCCGATAAAGCCATTGACTTGATGGATGAGGCGGCTGCAAAGTTGCGTATGGAGCGCGACTCTGTGCCCGAAGAGCTTGATGAAATGGAGCGCAGCCTGAAGCAAAAGGAGATTGAACGGCAAGCCATTTTGCGCGAGAACGACACCGAGAAGATTGCATTATTGGAAAAAGAGATTGCCGAACTCAAAGATAAGGTGAATGCGTTTCGTGCTCGTTGGCAAGCACAGAAGGCCGAAGTGGATCAGATTTCGCAGTTGAAGCAGAAGAAAGAAGGATTGAAACTTGAGGCCGAACGTGCCGAACGCGAGGGAAACTACCAGCGTGTGGCCGAGATTCGGTATGGCGAAATGAAGCAGATAGATGACGATATTGCTCATCGCCGTGAAGAAATTCGTAAGCAACAGGGTGAGTCTTTGATTCGCGAAGAGGTGACTTCTGACGATATTGCCGAAGTGGTGAGCCGTTGGACCGGCATTCCTGTGAGCCGTATGTTGCAGAGTGAGCGCGACAAACTCTTGCATTTGGAGGCCGAGTTGCACCGCAGAGTGATTGGACAAAACGAGGCTATTGAAGCCGTTTCGAACGCCGTTCGTCGCAGTCGTGCAGGACTTCAAGACCCTAATCGCCCCATTGCGTCGTTCATTTTCTTGGGAACGACGGGCGTAGGTAAGACCGAATTGGCAAAGGCTTTGGCCGAATACCTCTTCAATGACGAGAACATGCTGACACGTATCGACATGAGTGAGTATCAAGAGAAGTTCAGTGTGACACGTCTTATCGGTGCACCTCCAGGATATGTGGGCTATGATGAGGGTGGACAATTAACCGAAGCTGTACGTCGTAAGCCGTATAGTGTGGTGCTTTTCGATGAGATAGAGAAAGCCCATCCCGATGTGTTCAACACCTTGTTGCAGGTGCTCGACGACGGAAGGTTGACGGATAACAAAGGTCGTTTGGTGAATTTCAAGAACACTATCATCATCATGACGAGCAACGCAACGCGCGAACAGCTCACGAAGTTAATGCGTCCCGAGTTCCTTAACCGCATTGATGACATCATCACCTTCCACGCTTTGACGAAGGAAGAGATTGGTGAAGTGGTTGAGTTGCAAATGAAACGCGTGCAGAAAATGCTTGCTGCACAGGGCTTCACCTTGCATTGGACGAAGGAAACGATTGGTGATTTGGCCGAATTAGGCTATGATCCCGAGTTTGGAGCACGCCCCGTTAAACGTGCCATTCAGGACTATGTGCTCAATGATTTGAGTCGCAAAATCCTCGAAGGCAAGGTGGGTAAAGAGATTACCTTGGGGCATATTGAGGCCTAATGGCTTTGAAAGGGTTTAGAAAGACAGATGATTCAACCTACATAAATGATGGGAGGGTATGTCAGAAAAGGGCATATCCTCCTTTTTTTATATGCACTCAATCACCAAATTTTCCCGTTTCATGTTGCAATAAAGATAAAACGACGCTTTTAGTACAATGTTTGAAGCTTATTCTATGGAAAGAATTTGTTTGAGATCTGTTTGCAAATTCTCTATTTCCGAATAGCCATTGATGGGGAAAGTTTTGTGAAGGATGTCTGTTTTGAAAGCAACACCAGTCCCTTTGCATAGCAAAGTACCGATATGGAGAATTAACTTGTAGATTTGATGGCCTTGGATATGAAGATAAGCCTCTTCTTTTTTCAGATTCCTATTCGTTATGTTTGCAGGCAGTTGCAAGCTTTTGAGTGCGTCAACAAACAACTTTTTTACCTTTTCAATATAGGGCTTCCCGTTATCTTCTAACTCTTTTCGATTCGGTTGTAGGGGCAGACATGCATTAAACTTGTGGATATTCCATTGTTGATTCAGACTTGGCTCTTGACTATAATGCACAAGATATAGCAGTGGTAGATAAAGAACGATAGAAAGATTTTTGAGAAAAATGCTAAAATCGAATCCCGAATTTGGAACTTTTGTGTGATATCTATGCTGAAGATGTTCTGCTTCACAAAGATGATTTTCCCAAGAGTATGTATATGTTTGAGCAATTCTATTTTCTGCAGTGAGCCCTTCTTCTCCTCTTAACAGACGCAAGTCGCTATCTATACAAATGAAGAAACGTTTCGTCAGGTAAGGCTTATAGCGAAGACATTGCTCGCATCCTCTTGCATCAGCCCTGTTATTATTCTTGGAATAGGTAACGTAATGATATTTTGATGGATATGCGTTTTGCAACTGATAATCCCAAAAAGGAATATCCTCTTTAGCTTCTAAATGCACAACAGCCTTGATGTTTCGGTAGCGCAATGGAAGATTATTATAGTATCGTGCTTGGTCTTCGATGTTGCTCATGTGGTCATTACTTGACTGGAGTTGTTACCTCTTCCATATAGATAATCTTGTTTCCCCATCCATCTCCAAAGATACTTGGAGAATGAGTCGTGATGAAGTACTGGGCATTAGGATTGAGCTTCACCAAAAGGTTGATGAGTTCAAATTGCCAACTGATGTCAAGTGAGTTCTCGGGCTCATCCAGTAGCACGTAAGAGTCCTTTTCTTCCAACAGAAATACACGGAGTAGGATGAGGAGGATTTGCTTCTCTCCAGAAGACAATGCATGGAGAGGGATTATCGTTTGATCATGAGAAATGATGTTGAACTTATTTCCTTCAATCTCGATATGCTTACCAGTCTCTTTCAACAGCCCGTTGATAGCTGTGCAGAAATTTCCAATACGTGCTTTCATCTCTGCTTGTTTCTCAGCAGGAGCATCAATCATCGCCATGCGTTGGTACATCATTGAAGGCCCAGTCTTCATGTCAAACATATAAAATTCCAAATCCTGAGTCAAAGCATTGGCAACCTTTCGTCCGTCGCGTATGGCGATATTATCGATAGAAGGCACATATACGACCCGGTTTTTATCCTCAACTTTTTCAATGGCCATCTTGTTGATTTCATCTAATAGGGTGGTTTTCCCACTACCATTGATGCCAACGATGATATTGATATCTTCGTTAGCCGTGAAGCGTACATCGTACTTTCCCCAAAGGCGGGTCGTGATTTCTTTCATCTTTGCGTATGGCATAAAGTCTAATCTTTGGCATGCTCATGATGTAATGAGCACATGTATCATGAACAATATGTGGACAAAGATAAACAATTTCTGTTATAATGATGGGTAGCTGGAGCCGTTTTAATAGCTTTTTCTTCATCTTTATGATGTCTGATGGCCACTTTCCCGCCAAAAGGCGAATGGTTTATCCGAGCAAAGGTGCTGATGTGGTTCTCACATCTGTTTGCATTTTTTTACTTAACAAGAAATGATTTAAATCAAAAAAATGGGCAGACCAACCGTGTTTGATAGGCTTTTTCTGCGCTGAAGGGGTATGCGGGAAGTATCTTTGTAAGCGTTTTTGTAACATTTGGATTATCATTTGTTGTTTTTGTTTTTGCGCATATAGGTGGCATCCGACACGAACACAGTGATGATTTGCATCTGTTATTTTTAAGGAAGTGAAGTAAAACGTCAATCTTTATTGCCATCGCAGCAAACGGAAATAGATGACGACGAGGATTGTTTTTTATAAAGACCAAACGGTATGAAAGAAAATATTGTCAGCAAGTATCGCCATACGGCACTCTTCTATCTTTTAAGTACACTTGTTCCTTGGGCTTTTTGGTTCGCGGCCAGTTATGTAAGTCATCATCTTATTGACGCGGAAAGTGGATGGGTAGCCCCTCTGTTGGGTCTGATAGGACTTTGTTTTCCGATGGTTTTAACCCTCATTTTGGTTCTTAGGAGTGGCACTTTGCGAAAGGATTTCTTTGGTAGGTTCTTGAATTTGTCGCCCAACAAGTGGTCCTATTACCTCGCGGCTTGCCTGTTGATGCCTGCAAGTATTCTGTGTGCCATGGCAATATCGTTGCTCTTTGGCTATAGTCCCTCCCAGTTTATCGTAACAGGTCATTACACATTCACCTCGGGTGTCTTTCCCGTATGGTTTCTGCTTATCCTTGCACCTACGCTCGAAGAACTTGCATGGCATGGTTATGGCACCGATAGTTTGCGTTTACAAATGAACCTTTTTAAGACCTCTATCGTTTTTGCTGCCTATTGGGCTGTTTGGCATTTCCCCCTTGCCGGTATCAAAGGCTACTATCATGCTAACGTAGTGCATGAAGGATGGCTATACAGTTTGAACTTCATCGTCAGCATTTTTCCATTTGTCATTCTGATGAACTGGCTTTATTACAAAACCAACCGTAACGTTCTCGTGGCAATCGTGTTCCATATCACGGCAGGATATTTCAATGAAATCTTCTCTACCCACCCCGATAGCAAGTGCATTCAGACCCTTTTGTTGCTTGCACTCTCTGTCATTGTCGTGTTCAAGGACCGCCAACTCTTTTTCAACCGCGCTCATTTTGCAGTGACGAATGAATAGTTTCAATCTACATCAATGATGGGAGGATATGTCAAAAAAGACATATCCTCCTTTTCTTTTGTTCCCATTTCTCGTGCAATATAGTGCAGTTTCTCGTGCAATATAGTACAGTTTCTCGTACAATATAGTACAGTTTTCCGTATAATATAGTGCAGTTTTCTGTGCAATATCGCAGCGTTTTGCTGGTGAAGCGGCATTATGAGTTATCAATATCGAGTTAATAAATGCTAAATAGTATGATGCATATCAAAAAAAGAACTACATTTACCCCGCCTGAACGACCGCTTAAGAGGTTGTTAACATGAAATTCTTTTACGAAAGAGCGCATGTAAAACCAATGGGACAGCTATCCAAAGGCGCTAAAACAGTCACAAAACAGCAAAAGATATTAAAAATCTTCCTTTACAAATGGGCGTAGATGTGCAAGCTATGTGACGGTGCTTTCAGTGCATCCTGGCAGGTGCTGGTGAGAACTTTTAGCAGAATGAAACGTCAATAAAACTTTTATATATTACTTAAACTTAAACAAATGAACAGTTATCAACAACGAAGTAAGACCGCAGTAGGCAGGCTTTTGCTCGCGCTACTGCTGCTCATTCCACTCGGTGTGAATGCGCAAAGTGTGACAACCATTACCGGTTTAGTGAAAGATGGACAGGGAGAACCGCTCATTGGCGCCTCGGTGGTGCAGAAAGGCACGTCGAACGGCACAATAACCGACCTTGATGGACATTTCAAAGTGCAGGTACCTGCAGGCGCAACCTTAGTCATTAGCTATGTGGGGTTCAGCGAAAAAGAGGTGAAAGCGGCCCCCAACCTTTCGGTAACGCTGCAAGATAAGGCCAAAGCCATCGACGAAGTGGTGGTGGTGGGCTATGGCACACAGAAGAAAGCCAACCTCACCGGTTCGGTTTCGCAGGTGAAAATGAGCGATGTTTTGGGCGATCGTCCAATGGTAAATGCTGCGGCTGCGCTGCAAGGAGCGATGCCGGGATTGACCATTGGCGGCGGTTCCGGACCGGGATTTGCAAAATCAATGAATGTGCGCGGCACACTTTCTATCAACGGAGGCGCACCGCTTGTGCTCATTGACAATGTGGAAGGCGACATCAGTGCACTCAATCCCGAGGACATTGAGCGTGTGACGGTGTTGAAAGACGCTGCCAGTTCGGCCATTTATGGTGCGCGCGCTGCCGGTGGTGTGATTTTGGTAACTTTGAAACGTCCCAATGCTAATGCCCGGTTTACGGCCAATTACAACTTTAATGTGGGCTGGGAACAGTCGCTCAACCATTTGCAACAGGCATCGCTGATGGAATATTTGGATGCCTATCTCGAAGCAGGCTCCTCCAATTCTTATTGGGCAGGTAATGGCGAAGTGAGCAAATGGCGCAACTATCTGCAACAATATCAGCGCGACCCAGCATCGATTGCCACCGTGGGCGACGGCATCTTTAAAGACACCGATGGCCGTGTTTACTGGCTATCGGAAAAGAATTTGGCCAAGAATATTCTCACTACGGGTGCCATTACTAACCACAATCTAACGGTTTCGGGTGGTACCGGTACGTTGCGTTATCGTCTTTCGGGCAGCTTAAGTCGTGAGAATGGGCCGTTGGTGACCGATAAAGACATGTTCCGCCGCAAGACTATCAGTGGCTTTGTTGCGGCCGATGTGCAAAAATGGTATACGCAAGAGGTCACCTTCACCTACACTAATTCCACGCAACAAGCGCCCCAGAACATTGGCAACATGAACGGTTTCTATTCAACCCGTCTCATTAACTACTACCCCGAGGGACGTATTCCAGGCTCGATTTTAGGCATTCAAGAAGATTTGCCTTCGCAAACGCCGCTCAATATGCTCACGTATGCACCCACTTCGTTGGTTGAGAAATCCATGCCACGGGTGTCGTTGCGTGCTATTTTCCGTCCGCTTCAAGGTTGGCATATCACAGGTGAATATACTTATGACCGTCTTGATGAGCATCAACAGTTTTATTCCGGGCGGTTTAGATTTGCTGATGCCCAGCTTGCTGCAAAATATTCTACCGAGAGGGGACAGGATTTCTATCGCATGTATGACGCCACCACAAAATACAATGCCTTGAACCTCTTTACCAATTATGAGTGCAAATGGGGCGAGCACGCGTTTAAAGTGATGGCGGGTTTCAACCAAGAGAAATCCTATTATCGTTATTTTTATGGCAATGTGTTGGCACAAGCCGTGCCCACTGTGCCTTCATTTGCTGGCGGAACCGGTGAGAAAACCATCATTGATAAGTATTCAGAATATGCCATTCGCAGTGGTTTTGCGCGTTTGAATTATGCCTATTTAGACCGCTATCTGTTAGAGGTAAACGGACGTTATGATGGCTCTTCGAAGTTTCCTAAGAACCATCGTTTCGGCTTTTTCCCCTCTGTGAGTGTGGGTTGGCGCATGGGTCAGGAGGCGTTTATGACGTGGTCGCACAACTGGTTGGATGATTTGAAATTCCGTTTGTCCTATGGTTCGGTGGGCAACCAGCGCATCAGTCCTTATCAGTTCACGCCCATTATGAGTGTCAACAGCAGTGGCACCTATATATTAGATGGTGAAAGCAAGACCACTTACATCACCTCGCCAGGCTTGGTGAGCCGCAATTTCACGTGGGAGAAGGTGACAACGTTTAATGTTGGCTTCGATTTCTATGCCTTCAAGAACCGTCTTACTGCCACGTTTGATTGGTTTGACCGTCGCACAACGGGCATGTTGGCTGCCGGAATTGAAATTCCCAAGGTGGTGGGCACGTCGGCACCGTTGCAGAATGTGGCCAACATGAAGAACAGAGGGTGGGAACTCAATGTGACATGGCGCGACAAGATTGGAGCAGTGGACTATCACATAGGGTTCAATCTCTATGACAGTCAGGCCGAGATCACGAAGTTTAACAATGAGTCGCGCTTGCTTTCCGACTACTATGTAGGGCGCAAGATTGGCGAAATATGGGGCTATGTGGCCGATGGTTATTATACCCTTGACGACTTTAACGAAGCCGATGCCCGGCACAAAACCTGGACCCTGAAGCCTGGTGTGACGAAGATTAACGGAGCAAACCCGCAACCTGGCGACATGAAGTTTAAAGATTTGCGTGGCGATGGCGTCATCAATGCCGGCGACAACACCGTTGACAACCCCGGCGACCGCAAGATTATTGGCAACGATGCTGCCCGCTATCAGTTTGGTGCAAACCTTGGTGCGAGCTACAAAGGTTTCAGTTTAGACGTGATGTTGCAGGGCGTTGGCAAGCGCGACTATTGGCTTGGCGGTGCAGCGCTGTTCCCCTTTGGCGGTGCTGGCGCAGGTGATGCCGTGTTCCAAGCGCTCTATGCCAACCAAACCGACTATTGGCGGGCAAAGAGCTATGACCCTGCGAGCCCCGACTATATGCAACCTGTGAATCCTAACAGCAAGCTATTCCGCATTTATGACCAAGGTAACAACGTGGGTTCCAACACGCGGGTGAGCGACAAATATTTGCAAAATGCAGCCTATCTGCGCATCAAGAATATTACGTTGGCCTACACCTTACCTAAAATATGGGTGAGACGTGCGATGTTGCAAGATGCCAAACTCTATGTTAGTGTGGAGAATTTGGCCACTTTCAGCCATCTTCCCAAGGGTTATGATCCCGAAGGAACGGCTGCATCAACCACGGCCAATGCCTTGAGCAACGGCATTTCGTGGGGCTATCCCTATTATCGCACTATCTCGTTGGGTGCCAGCATTACATTCTAATCTAAAAAATATTCTTATGAAAAAGATGATAACAGTCGTCGTGCTCGCAGCCACCGTGCTCACTGCTTGCAACGATAATTTCTTGGAAAAATACCCTTTGACCGACCTCACCGAAGAGAATGCTTTCAAAGAATACGACAACTTCAAGGCGTTTATGAACCCTTGTTATGAAATGTTTACCAACACCACCATTCGCACAAGCATCAACAGCAGTTACATGCAGGCTCAGTTTACCGGTGATTGGTATGGCGGTTTGGTCACACACCGCGATAATGCCCGCAATCCCTACGCTTATGAAACCATCACAGCGACGGCCGATGGGGGCGGATGGGACTTTGACTACATCCGAAGAATAAACATCATGATGAGCCATTTGAACGATGGTGCCCTCACGTCTGCACAGATAGCGCATTGGCGTTCGGTGGGTTATTTCTTCTCAGCCTATTGGTATATGGAGCTCATCGACCGCTTTGGCGATGTGCCTTGGGTGACAAAGGTGTTGGATGAGAGCAATCCCGAGAGCTATGGTCCGCGCACTCCGCGTGCTGTGGTGGCCGATAGCATCATCGCACGCTTGGAATATGCCGCCACACACATCGGTAATTTCAACGATGGCGACAACACCCTCACAGCCAATGCCGTCAAGGCGGCACTCTCACGCTTTCTGCTTCGTGAAGCCACATGGGCGAAATACCATGGACTGAATGAGCCTTTTGAGGCCTATCTGCGCCGCTGTATGGCCGTTTCACAAGAATTGATGGATGCTTATCCTACGCTCTATCAAGGGGAGGACGCCCATCATACGCCTGCAACGGGATATGGTGAGCTGTGGACGACGGAGAATCTGAAAGGTAAGCCCGGTGTGATTTACTACAAGTCGTTTGTCAACAACGTGTTGATGAATCGCTACAACGATTTCGAACACATTGCTGCTAACGCTGCCGATGTGCCGCAATACACCGTCGATTTGTTTCTCATGCAAAACGGATTGCCCATTGCCAACGCCGCTTCGGGCTATCAAGGTGGGCGTGGCAAGGATATGTGGGGCACCTTTGCCGACCGCGATCCGCGCTTGTATCAAAACATTCAGCCGCCTTATGTGGTGGCACCCAACAAGCAAGTGCCCGACAATGTCAACACCTTCCGCACATGGAAGTTTCTGCAAGCTGGTGACAACAACCAAGGACATGTGGTGACAGCGGCCGAAGCTGCGAAATATCGCTATTACATTGATTATATGGGCGCCAACGAAAAATGTGTGCGGGGTGGTGCAGCCGGTGGAGAAGGCATGAAACGATGCCCCGGACAAAACTGGGGAGCCGCACTAACACCCGTGAGTCCCAACCTCACTACCGACGCACGTGTGCCCTATATGCGTTGCCGCACGGGCTATTATTTCTGGAAAAACTACGACTTATGGGAGTTCTCCACAGGCTCATCGGCGCTCTGTACGGCCGACAAGCCCATCTTCAAGATTGAGGAAGTGTTGCTCAACTATGCTGAGGCGGCTTGGGAGTTGGGGCTGTTCACGCAGGCAGTGGCCGACAAAACCATCAATAAATTGCGCGACCGAGCAGGTGTGGCTCACATGGTTGTAGCCAACATCGACGACAATTTCGATCCCCATCGCGACCGCGGTACGGCACCCTGGTGGACAGGTCACGGGGGAAAGTTTGGCAACTATAATGTTGATCCCGTGTTGTGGGAAATTCGCCGCGAGCGTCAAATCGAACTCTTTGGTGAGGGTTTTGCTTTCTACGATGTGCGGCGCTGGGCGAAAGCGGCCTACTATGTCAACCGGCAGCCTTGTGGACTGTGGACCACCGCCACGCAAAACATCTATGCACCACGTGCCAATGCTTACACGGGGCAGTTTGTAGATTACGACGAAATCAGCACCAATGGCAAGGCTGCTGCCGAGAACAACAGCGCCGGAAGTGGCTGGATTTACACCTATGAAAGTCCGCTTGTGCACGGCGGGTGGCTCGATACCTATTATCTGAGTATGGTTCCCACAAGCCAGATTGTGCTCAACAAGCAGCTCACGCAGAACCCCGGTTACAACGAACTTTTCGGATTAAACAATTAAACGAATAATGAAAATATTTTCATCGCTTTGGCTCACGCCGGCAGCATGGTTTGCCCTGCTGCCAGCACAGGCCGCAAAAACCACGAAGCCCAACATCCTCTACATCATGTGCGACGACATGGGCTATGGCGATTTGGGCTGCTATGGACAGCCCTACATCCTCACACCCAACATCGATCGCATGGCTTCCGAGGGCATGCGCTTCACTCAGGCCTATGCCGGAGCACCTGTGAGTGCACCGTCGCGGGCGTGTTTCATGACAGGGCAGCACAGCGGACACACCGAGGTGCGCGGCAACAAGGAATATTGGGATGCCCAGCACACCGTGAAGTATGGCCAAAACACCGACTTTGCCGTTGTGGGGCAACATCCCTACGACCCCAACCACATTCTTCTGACCGAAATCATGAAAGCCAACGGCTATCAGACGGGCATGTTTGGTAAGTGGGCGGGTGGCTACGAAGGATCGGTTTCCACACCCGACAAGCGCGGTGTCGACGAGTTCTTTGGCTACATCTGCCAGTTTCAGGCCCATCTTTACTACCCCAATTTCCTCAACGCCTACAGCCGGGCGCAGGGCGACAAGGGCGTGAGGCGCGTGGTGTTAGACGAGAATATCGCCTATCCCATGTTTGGTGACGACTATCACAAGCGCACAGCCTATTCGGCCGACCTCATTCATCGCCATGCTTTGCAATGGCTTGAGGCGCAAACGCCCGGCAAACCCTTCTTTGGAGTGCTCACCTACACGCTGCCCCATGCCGAATTGGCACAGCCCAACGACTCGTTGGTGGCGTTCTACAAGAAGCGGTTCTTTGTCGATAAAACCTGGGGCGGACAGGAACCATCGCGCTACAACGCTGTGGAGCACACCCATGCCCAGTTTGCTGCCATGATAACCCGTTTGGATGCCTACGTGGGCGAGATTATGGCGCTGCTTAAACGCAAGGGGCTTGACGACAACACGCTCGTGATTTTCACCAGCGATAACGGCCCCCACGAGGAGGGAGGCGCCGACCCCACATTCTTCAATCGCGATGGAAAGCTGCGCGGACTCAAACGACAATGCTACGAGGGCGGCATTCGAATTCCGTTTATTGCCCGTTGGAAAGGCCACATCGCAGCCGGACAAGTCTGCGCGCTGCCCTTTGCTTTCTACGACCTCATGCCCACGTTTAGCGAGTTGGCCGGTGTGAAAAACTGTGCCCAACGCTATCGCAACCGTCGCTTAAAGACCGACTATTTCGACGGACTTTCCATTGTGCCAACGCTCCTTGGGCACGATGCCGAGCAGCAACGCCACCCCCATCTCTATTGGGAGTTTGCCGAAACCAACCAGATTGCCGTGCGCCGAGGCGATTGGAAATTGGTGGTCATCAAGGGTGTGCCCCATCTCTATAATCTCAAAACCGATTTGCACGAGGACCACGACCTCGCCTCCGAGCACCCCGATCTCGTGCAACAACTCGTCAACATCATCTATCAAGAGCATGTCGACAGCCCACTGTTTCCCGTCACACTGCCGCCGAAGTCGGCGCAGTGAATGTGTTTAACGTGAGTTTAACAAATTCAGAACAGAGCAAGCTGCGTATCAATGTACAAAGGACTATCGACACATAACTTGCCTTGTTCTGAATTTATAGAATTCTCGTTATGTTAATAGCATCTTGAACATGAACGATAGCCTTCACTTCGTGCAGAACTTAAAGATGTGCGAGAGTAGTTTCCACGCCACAATGCAGGACAAGATGTTCGTGAATGGTAACAAGAACCTGTCGGAGTTATGTATACAACCCGACCTACTTTAACAGAGTGGGTAGATTTTTTCTTATGGACACTTGGCTTACGGGCTTTCGAACGCTTACAAGCTTTCCTCCTCTTAAACTTCTTTTGCGTCTGCAAACTAATGTTTTCTGCGTGGGTTGTAGATGTCGTTTCATACGTAAAACTACTTGTGCCTATTAGTGTTGCCACGAAGAGAAGAACAGAAAATAGATGTCTCATAATTTTGTTTATATTTGTTATTAATAACGTGAATTCGATGAATTATAAGTATCTATAAATTTGGTAATTAGCGAAATTTGTTGTAATTTTGAGGTGTAATATCTATAATTACAAACAAAAATTGCTATAATCACCGAAGACAAAATTACTGAAATATTTTATATGGCAGACGATTTCTGCAAGTTTTTTGATGCTATGACAGCAAAATATACGCTAAAACCTATTGGGAAAAGGAAAAATCATCGAAGTTCTACAATGTCAAAGGCAGAAGTTATGCTGATAATAATTCTATTCTACGATTCCGGTTATCGCTGCTTTAAATATTTCTATCTTGAAAAAGTATGCAAGTATCTTCGTCATCTATTTCCCAATGTTGTTTCTTACAACCGTTTAGTAGAATGGTAGTGTCTAAAAAAGTGTGTAAGCTCGACTCAATCGTCGACTCTCATCCCACTATCTGGCTATCTATATTGATGCCATCTTTATTGCTACCCGGATGGATCAGCAAGTATCCAAGGAAGCCTACTATACCATACTGGGTGTGT
>ERZ772764.468-NODE-468-length-28146-cov-3.449005_pt1 | contig 28146 bp, 22 predicted proteins | sample MGYA00512163_ERZ772764 | MGnify/ENA primary metagenome ERZ772764 (study PRJEB29015, sample SAMEA2737903) | human oral metagenome | biome: human oral; feature: human-associated habitat; material: dental | place: China | collected 2094 ... | reverse complement strand
CCTGCAACGCATTCCGGCCTTCATATAATGCCCTTTGCGCGCCATCATGCGTTGCAGGTTCACCTCCTGCGGCGGCGTCAGGTGCACGAATACCACCTTTCCCTCCGCACCGCGCAGAATATCGCGGTAACTGCGTTTCAGCGCCGAACAGGTTACGACTGAATACGCCGCCCCTTCACGCGACCGCTCCGTCATCCAGTCCCGCAATCGGCACAGCCACGGGTAACGGTCTTCGTCGGTCAGCGGAATGCCCGCGCCCATTTTGTCGCGGTTTTCCTGCGTATGAAACTCGTCGCCTTCGGCATACGGGCAGCCATTCAAAAATCTCTGCAACGCAAGCGCAGCCGTGGTTTTGCCGCAGCCGCACACGCCCATCATCACAAAATGCACTGTCATTCCGCCTCTCCTTCCTATATCCAATCAAACCAAAACGAAGGCCAACGCCGACAATGCAAATCCGATGGCTGCAATCAGCGTTTGGTTGACCGTCCACGTTTTCAGCGTCGTCGGCACGTCCATATCCAGCAGGCGGCCGACCAGCCAGAAGCCCGAATCGTTGAAATGGCTGCAACCGACCGAACCTGCCGCCGTCGCCAACACCACACATGCAAGCTGCCAGTCGCTGAAACCTGCGGCGGCAACGGCAGGAGCCATCAGCGCGGCGGCGGTCGTCAATGCGACCGTTGCCGAACCTTGCGCCACGCGCAACGCCAGCGCCACCAAAAAACAGCCCAGCAAAACGGGAATACCCAAATCCGCCATACTGTCGGCCAGTGCCTTGCCGATACCCGATGCACGCAATACGCCGCCGAACATGCCGCCCGCGCCGGTAATCAAAATCACCGAGCAGACCGGACCGAGCGCGCCGTCTATGGTTTTCTCCAGCGCACTGGCTTTATCGCCGCGTTTACGTCCCAGCACGATCATTGCCGCCAACACCGAAATCAACAACGCTACGGGTGTCGAACCCAACATCTGCAAAATCTGAACCCAACTTTCGCCCGCATCGACCACTTTCTCGCTGATTAAGGTGGCCAGACCGGTATTCAGGAAAATCAACACCATAGGAATCAGCAAGATACCGATAACCGTCGCCGCGGAGGCCGGTTCCTGCGGCTGGTCCGCATCTTGCGCGCCGCCGCTCAGAAAATCGGGAACGGGGACATGAATCGTGCGCCCAAGCACTTTGCCGAGCAGATAACCGCTGAAATACCATGCGACGAACGCCACCGGCAGCCCGATAATCAGCACATGGCCGATATTCGCACCGTAAAATTCCGCCGAAGCAATCGGCCCGGGATGCGGCGGCAGGAAGACGTGCATCACCGAAAACGCGCCGATGGACGCCAGCGCATAAGGCAGCACGTCCTGTTTCATACGCCGCGCGGTGGCGAACACAATCGGCAGCATCACCATCAATCCCGCGTCAAAGAAAATCGGGAAACCGAAAATCAACGAAGCCACCCCCAGCGCAAACGGCGCGCGTTTCTCGCCGAACGCCCGCACCAGCGCATCGGCCAGCGACTGCGCACCGCCGGACGTTTCCACCAGCCGCCCCAGCATCGCGCCCAAACCGACCAGTAAGGCCACACTGCCGAGCGTGCCGCCAAAATTTTTGACCAGCACGTCGTTGACGATATGGTTCATCGGCAGCCCCGTCGCCACCGCCGTGGCCAGGCTGACCAGAATCAGCGTCAGCAGCGCGTGGATACGGAACTTCACAATCAGCACCAAAATCAGCAGTACCGCGCCCGCGGCAATGCCCAAGAGCGTGCCCGCACTTAAAGTCTGCGTCCAGTTTTCCATTTCGGATACCTCTGAGTAGGAAAAATACAAATAATATGCCGTTCATATCCAAGATAGCACAAACCTGACGCGGCAGTGCCACCGTTTCAACCGTTTTCGGTTAACCGTTTATTTCCAAATTAAAAAAGGCCGTCTGAAAAACGGCTTTCAGACGGCCTTCGGGAAAACGGCGGTTGTTAAAGCTGAAACATTCGTTCATATGCCGAACGAAGCCTGTAATCGGATTTCATTATCCCGCTCCCGCCGTTTTCAGACGGCCTCGGCAACGATGGCGCACGGAAGGCGCGGCACGGGCAAAAGTCGGACATCACGCTGCGCTTTCGGGTAGAATACGGGCTTTGTGTTTATCAGGCCGTCTGAAAATATGTCTTCCGCCCCGTCTTCAAAAATCCCCTATTTCCTGTTGTCCGCACTGGCCGTCGCATCCGACCAGTTCAGCAAACTGGCCGTGCTGGAGAGTTTCCGCTTCATGGAGCGGCTGAACATCGTCCCCGGCTTTTTCGACCTGACGCTGGTATACAATACCGGCGCGGCATTCAGTTTTCTGGCCGACCAAGGCGGCTGGCAAAAGTTCTTTTTTCTGGTGCTGGCCGCCGTCATCAGTCTATACCTTGCCCGCGCCATCTGGCGCGACGACTTCGGGCGCTGGGGCAAAATCGGCGCGGCAATGATTATCGGCGGCGCGGTCGGCAACGTCATCGACCGTTTGCTTTACGGCCATGTGGTTGATTTTTTATTGTTTTACTGGCAGGATTGGTTTTATCCGGCCTTTAACATCGCCGACAGTTTCATCTGCGTAGGCGCGGTGCTGCTGGTAGTGGACGGTTTGAAAAACAAAAAACCGTCCGAAAATGGAAATAAAGAAAAACAATAAACGGAATCACACGCAATGTCTGAAAAAACCATTATTCTGGCCAACCCGCGCGGCTTCTGCGCCGGTGTCGACCGGGCCATCAGTATCGTGGAGCGCGCGCTGGAAGAATTCGGCGCGCCGATTTATGTGCGTCATGAAGTGGTGCACAATAAATTCGTGGTGGACAATCTGCGCGAAAAAGGTGCGGTCTTTATCGAAAACCTGTCCGAAGTGCCTGCCGGCGCAACCCTGATTTACTCGGCGCACGGCGTGTCCAAAGCCGTACAGGAAGAAGCCAAGGCGCGCGGCTTCCTCGTGTTCGACGCCACCTGCCCGCTGGTAACGAAGGTACACAAAGAAGTGGCGCGGCTGGACGCGCAAGACTGCGAAATCATCATGATAGGCCACAAAGGCCATGTCGAAGTCGAAGGTACGATGGGCCAACTGCCGCCGGGCAAAATGTTTCTGGTCGAAACGGTCGAAGACGTGGCGCGGCTCGAAGTCAGAAATCCCGACAAGCTGGCCTATGTCAGCCAGACCACGCTCTCGGTCGACGAAACCAAAGACATCATCGCCGCACTGAACGCGCGCTTCCCCAACATCCGCAACCCGCATAAAGAAGACATCTGCTACGCCACCACCAACCGTCAGAAAGCCGTCAAAGAGCTGGCGGAAGAATGCGATTTGGTGATTGTGGTCGGTTCGCCCAACTCCTCCAACAGCAACCGCTTGCGCGAAGTCGCGGCCCTGCGCGGCGTGGACGCCTACATGGTGGACAACGCCGGCTACCTGCGGCGCGAATGGTTCGAAGGCAAAAACAAGGTCGGCGTAACCGCCGGCGCATCCGCCCCCGAAGTGCTGGTCAAAGAGGTACTGCAAACCATTCAGGAATGGGGGCACGAAACCATACGCGAGGGCGAAGGCGCGGAAGAAAGCATCGTATTCGTCCTGCCCAAAGAACTGAGGCGCGAGGGTGAAAACAAACAGGCGTTGAACAAAGGCTGAAAAACCTTCGGAAACAGATGAGGCCGTCTGAAAACATTTTTTCAGACGGCCTCGTTACCAATGGAAAACCGGATGCAGCTTATCCTTATCGGCGGATTGCCAGAAATTCTTCCAGCTCCTCTTCAGACGGCATACCGCTTTGCGCGCCGTTTTGGGTAATGGACACTGCGGCGGCGGCACAGGCTTTGCGTACGGCGGTTTCCATGCCCTCTTTCCAATACACCGCAAATGCGCCGTTGAAGGTGTCGCCCGCGCCGGTGGAATCGACCGGTGTTACCGGAAAACTCGGCACATAATGCAGCACACCCTGCTCGTCGTTATAAACCGCACCTTTTTCGCCGACCGTCATCAACACGGGGCAGGGCGAACGGCTAATGAGTTCCTCGGCAGACATATCCTGAGGCAGCCCCAAGCTGGCGGCCAGCTCGTAAGTGTTGGGCGTCAGCAGCGTGGTCAGTTCGAGCAGCTCCTGCGGCAGCCTCTGCGCCGGCGCGGGGTTCAACACAAACGGCCTGCCGTGTTTCTGCGCCAGCTTCGCCGCGGTAATCACGCACTCCATCGGTATTTCGAGCTGCGAGAGCACCACATCGCTTCCGGCAATGGTTTCCTCATGCGCCAGCACGTCTTCCGGCGTCAGGGCGAAATTGGCGCCGGACACGGCAACAATCGAATTTTCACCGCCCGCAACGGTGATGTTGGCGATACCGCTCGAGTATCCCTGCACCGTCTTGACACAATCGCTGCATACGCCCTCACGGTCGAGGTTGGTCAGCATTTCATAGCCGAAACCGTCGTCGCCCACCGCGCCGATCATGCGCACGTCCGCACCCAGGCGCGCGGCGGCCACCGCCTGATTGGCGCCCTTGCCGCCCATGAAGCGGTTGAAATCCGTTCCCAGCAGCGTTTCGCCCATACGCGGGAAACGCGGTGCGTTGGTTACCAAATCCATATTGATACTGCCGACTACGGCCACTCTTACCTGTTTGAACACAATAAATCCCTTATATAATTTGCCACGCCGCCTTTTTCAGACGGCCTTTCATCACTTTTTACATACGCGGAATACTATGACGTATGCAACCGTCTGTCAAACTATAATACCGTTAATCTGATTATTTAATACCGAAATTTAGCATTTTTGCAGCATTTCAGCATAAACGGCAGCGAGGCCGTCTGAAAATCGGGAATCCGGCGGCGGATGCCCTGCGCCGTTTTTCAGACGGCCTCTTTCAATTCGACGGCATCCGATATTTTACGCACGGCAACCGTTGCCGCAAACACCGCCGCCGTCACGGGAAACGTGATGCCCAACGGCGTTTCGCCGTCCAATAAGGATACGGTAGGAACGGCGTTTCGCCGTCCAAAAGGATACGGTAGGACACGAATCCGGCCGCCCGCAACGTCGGTTGCGGGGAAACGGCGGCGGTCATTGCGGGCATTTCAGGCCCAGCCATTTAATCGTGCCGTTTTTGTCCAATTCTTTGACGATCAGCATAAAGCCGCCGATTTCGATGCGGTCGCCCTCCACCGGATATTTGCTGTCGGCGCGCATTTCAAACAATTCGTACAGGCTCAGGCTCTCTTCGCCGTCGTTGAGCCTCAGGCCGTAAGCCTGCGCCAAATCGCCCGCCCTGCCGGCCGGATCGACGATAAATTCGCCGAAGAAATTAAAATTCATGCGCACGCTGCTGCCGGTTTCGGTAAAGTAGCGCGCCATATTGTCCACCTGCTCTTCCGGCAGGATATACCATGCCGTGTCGCCCGCCTGCAAAGCGGTGTCGCCGTGCAGCGCAATCCGCCCGCCGCCGCGTATCAGGGCGAAGCAGCGCAGCTCGAACGACGAGGAAATCGGCGCGACTTTGTCGGGGTGCATCCCTTCGGCCTCCGAATCGGCCGCCACGCGGTAGGCGGTCAGGCGCACGGATTCGCGTTCGGCCAGCCAGATGTCGCGCGTGTCTTTCGGTTCGGGTTTGGGCGGCACGGCCACTTTCAGCCAGCGCGCCATCACCGGAATGGTGGTTCCCTGAATCAGCAGCGACAAAATCACCACGGCAAACGCAACGTCAAACAACAGCTTCGAATTCGGCACGCCCATCACCAGCGGCATCATCGCCAGCGAAATCGGTACGGCGCCGCGCAAACCGAGCCAACTGATATACGCCTTTTCACGCAGGCTGTAATGGAATTTCCACAAGCCGCCGAACACGGCCGCAGGACGCGCCACCAGCATCAGGAACACGGCGATGACCAGCGCGTCCGCGCCTTTTTCCAGCACGCTGGTCGGCGTGACGAGCAGGCCGAGCACCACGAACATGGTCGCCTGCGCCAGCCACGCCAGCCCGTCCATCACCCGCAGCACATGTTCGGTTGCCCGGCTGTGCTGGTTGCCGACGATGATGCCCGCGAGGTACACCGCCAGAAACCCGCTGCCGCCGATGAGGTTGGTAAAGGCAAACACCAGCAGCCCGCCCGAAACAATCATCAACGCATACAGCCCCTCCGCCAAATTCAAACGGCCTACCAGCTTGGCCAGTATCTTGCCGCCGAACCAGCCCAGCAGCGGGCCGAAGCCGAGTTGCAGCACCAGCATCCACAGGAACGACAATACGCCCGACCGCTCCGGCTGCATAATCAGGCCAATCAGCGCCGTAACCAGAAAAACCGCCATCGGGTCGTTGGCGCCCGATTCGATTTCCAATGTTGCCTGCACGCGCTCGTTCAGGCGCACGCCGCTGTTGCGCAGCAGGCTGAACACCGCGCCCGCATCGGTCGAACCGACAATCGCCGCCATCAGGATGCCGAACTTCCAGTCCGACCCCAGATAAAACGTGGTAAACAGTCCCAGCAGCAACACGGTCACAAACACGCCCCAAGTCGCCAGCACCGCCGACGGTTTCAGCGCGATGCGGAAACTTTCCAGCCGCGTGCGCAACCCGCCGTCGAGCAGGATGACCGCCAGCGCAAGCTGGCTGATGACGTTGGCCTGTACGAAATTGTCGAAGTCGATACGGCCGATGCCGTCCTCCCCCGCCAGCATTCCGACCGCGAGAAACACCAGCAGCAACGGCATCCCCAACCGTGCCGACAGCGTGGTCGAAACCACGCTCAGAAACAGCAGTGCCCCGCAAAGTAAAAACAGACTGTTCATCCAATCCAATTTGTCCGCCCTCCCGTTGTCATGATATGCGTGTGAAATTTTCAGAATTTTATCATGAAAACAATGGGTTTTACCGGCCGAACCGCAGGCCGGCCGACAAAGCCGCCGCAGGCTGTTTTCGGTCGGACGCCCCGTTATCAGTTATAATGCGCGGTTCGCACATAACAACTTTTTCAGGAACCGCACACATGGCCTTTGCCTCGCTTTTCACCCTGCTCGACGACATCACGTCCGTTTTGGACGACGTCGCCCTGATGACCAAAATGGCCGCCAAAAAAACCGCCGGCGTAGTCGGCGACGACCTGGCGCTGAACGCCAACCAGGTAACCGGCGTTTCCGCCGATAGGGAGCTGCCGATTATCTGGGCCGTCGCCAAAGGCTCGCTCGTCAACAAAATCATCCTCGTGCCGCTGGCGCTGCTGCTGTCGTTCTTCCTGCCCGCCGCGATTACACCGTTGCTGATGATAGGCGGCGCATACCTGTGTTTCGAAGGCGTGGAAAAACTGCTGCACAAATTCCTCCGTTCAGACGGCCACGAAGAAGCCGGAAGTCCGGCGGAAACATTGGACGAAAAAACCAAAATCAAAGGCGCCATCCGCACCGACTTCATCCTTTCCGCCGAAATCATCATCATCGCGCTGGGCGTGGTGGAACGGTACGACGCCGTTACCCAATCGCTGGTGATGGCCGCCATCGGTGTCGGCATGACTGTCTTCGTGTACGGCTTGGTCGGCGTCATCGTCAAACTCGACGATTTGGGTATGTTCCTGATGAAAAAAGACAGCGGCGCGGCCAAAACGCTGGGGCGCGGGCTGATTGCCTTTATGCCGTGGTTCATGCGCACGTTGAGCGTGGTCGGCACGCTGGCGATGTTTTTGGTCGGCGGCGGCCTCATCGTGCACAACTTCGCCCCGCTGCACCACTTCCTCGAAGCGCGCCACTGGGCCGACGGCCTCGCAGGCAATATCACGGGGCTGGTAACCGGCCTCGTCAGCGGCGCCATCGTCTGCGCCGTCGTCCTGCCGCTGCTGCACCTGGCAAACAAAGGCAAATCCCACTGACAACCAACTGAAAGGCCGTCTGAAATCCGTTTTCAGACGGCCTGTCCGAATATTATGAAACTCATCCGCACCCTCGAAACCTACTGGCGGCAACCCCGTTTCTACTGGCCGCTCACCGTCATCATTGCCGCCGCCACACCGCTGACTTTCGCCCCCTATTACCATTTCTGGCTGATGCCGCTGCTGTTCGGCGCCCTCGTCCGCCTGACCGAACTGCGCCCCGAACGCGCCGCCGCCACCGCCTACCTCTACGGCCTTGTCGGTTACGCCGCCCAGTTTTACTGGATACATACCGCCATGCACGACGTATCCGGCCTGAGCAACCTTTATGCCGTTCCGATTACCTTCCTGCTGCCCGCCTTCCTGGCACTCTATCCCGCCCTGTGCTTCCGCCTGCTCCGCATGTTCCGTTACCCGCGCGCGGTCAACATCGGCATCATCCTGCCGCTATTGTGGACACTGGCGGAATTTGCCCGCGAACGCCTGCTCACCGGCTTCGGCTGGGGCGCGCTGGGCTACTCGCAAATCGTCCCGAATAGCCCGCTGGCAGGATTCACCCCCGCGGGCGGCATCCATCTGGTTACGCTGGCGACGGCCTGTACCGGCGCATGGCTGGTTTTGCTGATTGACAACACAGGCCGTCTGAAAAAACGCCTGCTGCCGCTGGCGGGCATCGCCGCCCTGTGCGGCACCGGCTACGCCCTCCAGCAGACTGATTTCACCCGTCCCGACGGCAGCACCGCCACCGTCGCCCTGATACAGGGCAATATCGAGCAGACCTTCAAGTGGCACGAAGACCAAATCGTTCCCACCATCCAAAAATACTACGCCCTGCTCGGCCAAACCAAAGCCGACATCGTCATCATGCCCGAAACCGCCATCCCCGTGATGCGGCAGGACTTACCGCCCGACGTACTGGTCAAATTCGCCGAACAGGCCGACGGCAACAACAGCGCGCTGGCACTGGGCATCAGCCAATACACCGCCGACGGCGGCGGCTATGAAAACGCCGTCGTCAACCTCAGCGGCTACCGCGACGGCGGCAAAACCCCGCCCTATTACGCCAAAGACCACCTCGTCCCGTTCGGCGAATACAAACCGCTCAAATTCATCACCGAACCGCTCTACCGGCTGATGGACATGCCGCTGGCCGACTTCCGGCGCGGCGGCGGCAGGCAAATGCCGCTGGAAATGAAAAACCAGAAAATCGCGTTCAACATCTGCTACGAAGACGGCTTCGGCGACGACTTAATCGCCACCGCCAAACATTCCACCCTGCTGGCCAACGCCAGCAATCTGGCATGGTTCGGCGGTTCCAACGCCATGTACCAGCAACTCCAGCAGTCGCAGGCGCGCGCGATGGAATTGGGCCGCTACATGGTACGCGCCACCAACACCGGCGCAACCGCCATCGTTTCCCCCAAAGGCGCCGTCCTCGCCGCAGCGGAACCCAACACCGACGCCGTACTGGAAGGCATCGTCAAAGGCCATACCGGCGAAACGCCCTATATGAAGCTGGGCGGCTCATGGCCGCTAATCTGCCTGCTGGCGGGCACCGTACTGTTTTTATACTTATTGCAGAAAAAACAAAAATAACGCCTGCGCTTACCTTTTTTCAGACGGCCTTTACCCAACTTTGAGGCCGTCTGAATTTACATTCACCATTGTTTGTAATATACTAAGCTATATCCGCATGAATCCGCTCAAATTTTAAAAACCAATCAAAATTAATAAATCACAAAATTTTACCTATCACATATTGAACATTAACCGCAAACCCGCGTCTAATTAGTCATCCGCAGCAAGCAATGCTATACTGACCGGCCAAACGGCCGCATAATCCGCAAACAACACACAAGCGGCGCCGGAAAGCGCCGCCTCACAAAGGAAAACACCTCGATGAATAACGCTTTCGCATTACCCGCCGTACACAGCGGCAACGGCAGCCTCGAACAATACATCCACACCGTCAACAGCATTCCCATGCTTTCCGCCGAAGAAGAAAGCAGCTTGGCCGAGCGTCAGCAAAAAGGCGACCTCGAAGCCGCCAAACAGCTCATCCTTTCCCACCTGCGCGTGGTCGTATCCATCGCGCGCGGTTACGACGGCTACGGCCTCAACCAGGCCGATCTGATTCAAGAAGGCAACATCGGCCTGATGAAGGCCGTCAAACGCTACGAACCCAGCCGCGGCGCGCGCCTGTTTTCGTTCGCCGTACACTGGATTAAAGCCGAAATCCACGAATTCATCCTGCGCAACTGGCGCCTGGTGCGCGTCGCCACCACCAAACCGCAGCGCAAACTGTTCTTCAACCTGCGCAGTATGCGCAAAAGCCTCAACGCACTGTCGCCGAAAGAAGCGCAGGAAATCGCCGACGATTTGGGCGTGAAACTTTCCGAAGTGCTGGAAATGGAACAGCGCATGACCAGCCACGACATCGGCATCATGGCGGACAACAGCGACGACGAAGACAGCTTCGCCCCCATCGACTGGCTGGCCGACCACGACGCCGAGCCGAGCCGCCAGCTTGCCAAACAGGCCCATTACACCCTGCAAACCGAAGGCCTGCAAAACGCGCTGGCTCAACTTGACGACCGCAGCCGCCGCATCGTCGAAAGCCGCTGGCTGCAAGACGACGGCGGGCTGACCCTGCACGAGCTGGCCGACGAATACGGCGTATCGGCCGAGCGCATCCGCCAAATCGAAGCCAAAGCCATGCAGAAACTGCGCGGTTTCCTCGCCGAAGAGGCCGCAGCCGTCTGATCCCGTTTCCAAGCGCATAAACAGGCCGTCTGAAAAACACCGCGATACGTTTTCAGACGGCCTGTTTTTATTTTCCTAATCAACAGGATTGACGCCTCCGAACATTCATTTCAAGTCTGATTTGTTCTATAATACGCCCTGACACACATCCCTATCCCCGCCCCACTCCCATGCAACTTACCGCCGTCGGACTCAACCACCAAACTGCGCCTTTGAGCATACGCGAAAAGCTGGCGTTTGCAGCCGAAAGCCTGCCCGAAGCCATGGGCAGTCTGGCCCGAAGCGAGGCCGCCAGAGAAGCGGTAATCCTATCCACCTGCAACCGTACCGAGCTTTACTGCATCGGCGAAGCCGGGCGGATTATCGAATGGCTGGCGCAATACCACGGCCTGCCCGCCGAAGAAATCCGGCCCTACCTCTACATCTTAGACAGCGGCGAAACCGTCCGCCACGCCTTCCGTGTCGCCTGCGGGCTGGATTCCATGGTACTCGGCGAACCGCAAATTCTCGGCCAAATCAAAAACGCCGTGCGCATCGCCCAAGAGCAGGAAAGCATCAACAGCGGCCTCAACGCCCTGTTTCAAAAAACCTTTGCCGTTGCCAAAGAAGTCCGCACCGACACCGCCGTCGGCGCAAACTCCGTTTCCATGGCTTCCGCTTCGGTCAAGCTGGCCGAACAGATTTTTCCCGCCATTGCCGATTTGAACGTTTTATTCATCGGTGCCGGCGAGATGATCGAGCTGGTCGCCACCTACTTCGCCGCCAAAAACCCCAAACTGATTACCGTCGCCAACCGTACCCTGCCGCGTGCGCAGGAATTGTGCGACAAGCTCGGCCTCAACGCCGAACCGTGCCTGTTGAGCGAACTGCCCGCCATCCTGCACGAGTACGACGTCGTCGTTTCGTCCACCGCCAGCCAGCTTCCGCTCGTCGGCAAAGGCATGGTCGAAAGCGCGCTGAAAAAGCGCCACAGTATGCCCGTGTTCCTGCTTGATTTGGCCGTCCCGCGCGACATCGAAGCCGAAGTCGCCGAACTGAACGACGCCTACCTCTACACCGTCGACGACATGATGGACATCGTCCAAAGCGGCAAAGACGCCCGCCAGAAGGCTGCCGCCGAAGCCGAAGCAATGGTGGAGGAAAAAGTCGCCGAATTTATCCACCGGCAGCAAAGCCGCCAGAGCGTTCCCCTTATCCGCGCCCTACGCGACGAAGGCGAACGCGCCCGCCGCCAAGTGCTCGAAAATGCCATGAAGCAGCTTGCCAAAGGCACTTCCGCCGAAGAAGTGCTCGAACGCCTCTCCATCCAGCTCACCAACAAGCTGCTCCACTCGCCGACCCGCACCCTCAACAAAGCGGGTTCGGAAAACAGCGGGCTGGTTGACGCCGTCGCGCAAATCTATCAGTTAGACCACCACGACTGAAAGGCACATACCCGAAAGGCCGTCTGAAATCCGCGTATTACGTTTTTCAGACGGCCTTTTCCGACACACCGACGATTCCACGGAACGCAGCATCGTCCCGCCCCGAACGGAGTATTCCATGCCCGCCTACATCCCGTCTTCCGATTTGAAAACCATCCTCCATTCCAAACGCGCCAACCTCTATTATCTCGAACACTGCCGCATACTGGTCAACGGCGGCCGCGTCGAATACGTTACCGAGCAGGGGAAGGAATCCCTGTATTGGAACATTCCGATAGCCAACACCACCTGCATCCTGCTGGGAACGGGCACATCCGTTACCCAAGCCGCCGTGCGCGAGCTGTCCAAAGCGGGCGTGGTCATCGGATTTTGCGGCGGAGGCGGAACACCCTTGTTTGCCGGTTGCGAAGTCGAATTTTTCAGCCCGCAGAGCGAATACCGCCCCACCGAATACCTGCAACGCTGGTGCGGCTTCTGGTTTGACGGCGCCAAACGGCTGGCGGCCGCCAAACGCCTACAGGCCGCCCGTCTGAAAACAGTGGCGCAAATCTGGCCCCAAACCGATTGGCAGCCCGATTCGGACATTCTCGACGGCCTGCTGCGGCGATACGAGAAAGAATTTCAGACGGCCCCGGACAACCAATCGCTGCTCGCCGCCGAAGGACGCTTCACCGCCAAACTTTACAGCATCGCCAACCGGGCCACGCTGAACGACGCGACGTTCAAACGCAGCACGCGCGGCGAAAGCGGCGACGCGGCCAACAAATTCCTCGACCACGGCAACTACCTCGCCTACGGGCTGGGCGCAACCGCCTGCTGGGTGCTCGGCCTGCCGCACGGTTTGGCGGTGCTGCACGGCAAAACGCGGCGCGGCGGCCTAGTATTCGACGCCGCCGACATCGTCAAAGACGCGCTCATCCTGCCGCAAGCCTTTATCAGCGCGGCCGAAGGCGACAACGAGCGCGAGTTCCGCCAACGCTGTATCGAACGGTTGGTGCACTTCGAAGCACTCGACATCATTATCGACACGCTGAAATCCATCGCCGCCGAATCCTCGAAATAAGGCCGTGCCGCAATCATCCGCCCACAGGCGGCAATCCGCACTCTAAAGTTTCAGACGCAGAATCAACTAACTATATTTAAAACACTTACTTTAATTGATACAGTTACAGCTACAATGAATTCACTTCATTTTTGATACAGCGGCCTATTGATTCCGTCATTCCCGCGCAGGCGGGAATCTAGGCCTATCCGCACAGAACTATCGAGGGAAAGGGTTCCCTGAATTTTGCGTTCTAGATTCCCGCCTGCGCGGGAATGACGGAATTTAATTACCGGTTGTATTTAAAATTTAGTAAGTTCACTGTATATGACGCAACCGGCCTACCGGAAAGAAAACGCATGAACATCCTGCTCATCAGCCAATGCAGCAAAAACGCCCTCAAAACCACCCGCCGCATCCTCGACCAATTTGCCGAACGCTGCGGCGAACGTACATGGCAGACGCCGATCACCGAAGCGGGACTGGACACCCTGCACCGGATGCTGCGCGAGACCGCACGCAAAAACACCGCCGTTGCCTGCTACTGGACGCGCGGCAGAAACCGCACTGAGCTGTTATGGATAGTCGGCGACCGCAGGCAGTTCAACGCGCAGGGCCGCGTTCCGACCAACCGCAGCCGCCGCGACATTTTGCGCAGCGAGCACGAAACCGCGTGGCGGCACGGCGTTTCCATCCAGATTGCCGCCACCCTCGCCGCCCTGCTGCACGACTTGGGTAAAGCCACCGGATTTTTTCAGAACAAATTGAAAACCCGCACCCCGTCGGCCGACCACTACCGCCACGAATGGCTGTCGCTGCGCCTGTTTCAAGCCATGATTGAAGGCTGCCGCACCGACGCCGAATGGTTGGGCCGTCTGAAAAATTGGCCGCAATACCTGGCCAAGCATCCGCATTGGTATAAAAATTTCGGCGCAAGCGATAAAAATCCCAAAGGCGATTATGATTTCACATTCCCGCCGCTGGCCAGATGGATTGCGTGGCTGATTGTCAGCCACCACCGGTTGCCGTTTTATCCGGATTATCCGAATTATGATCATCCCGGCAATGTCTTAAAAAAAGGCTGGGAAGACACCCGCACCAGACAAACCGTCGGCGAATTCTTCAAACGGCTGGAACCTGCCGACCGTTGGGTGCGCAATTCAGCAGCCAAAATCAACAAAACCTCCTTCTTCTCGCTCCAGGCCGACCCGACGACCGGCCCGCTATGGCAGAAACAGGCGGCTTTTTGGGCGGACAGGGCCTTGCAGCACCGCCCGCTGGCGGAGTGGTGCGAACAAAACCAAAACCATTCCGACACACCCGCCGATCCGTTGCTCCTGCACCTCTCCCGCCTGTGCCTGATGGCCGGCGACCACAACTACTCCGCCCTGCCGCCAAACGACGCAGGCCGTCTGAAAGGCGTGTCCGAACTCTACGCCAACACCGATAAAGATAAAGAAAAACGCCCCAAACAAAAACTCGACGAACACCTCTGCGGCGTCGCCAAACTCACCGCCCGCTTCGCCCGCCTGTTGCCGCTGCTGCCGCGCGAACTGCCCGCCCTCGGCAACCACCGCCCGTTCAGAAAGCCCACCGCAAATCCCCGTTTCCAGTGGCAGAACAAAGCCTTCGACCTCAGCCGCCGTTTTCAGACGGCCTCTGCCAAACAAGGCTTCTTCGGCGTCAACCTCGCCAGCACCGGCTGCGGCAAAACGCTTGCCAACGCCCGCATCATGTATGCCCTTGCCGATCCGGACCACGGCGCGCGCTTTACCATCGCCCTCGGCCTGCGCGTGCTCACCCTGCAAACCGGCCTCGCCCTGCGCCAACGGCTGGAACTCGAAGAAAACGAAAGCCTTGCCACATTGGTCGGCGGCGGCGCGGCCAAAGAACTGTTTGCCCGCCGTGCCGACGATTCGGCGCCGGAAAAAGAAAACGGGCCGACGCCGGAAGAAACCGGCAGCGAATCCGCCGAAGGCCTGCTTGACGGCAAAACGTTCACCGACATCAGCGACTGCCCGATAGACGACAAAATCTTCGGCACGCTCATCGCCGACACCACCGCCCGCAGGCTGCTGCACACCCCCGTCGTTACCTGCACCGTCGACCACCTGATGCAGCTTTGCGAACAACAGCGCGGCGGCCGCTACATCGTCCCCATGCTGCGCCTGCTCGGCAGCGATTTAGTGCTCGACGAACCCGACGACTTCTCCACCGAAGATCTGCCCGCCCTCTCGCGGCTGGTTTACTGGGCCGGACTGCTCGGCAGCCGCGTCCTGCTCTCCTCCGCCACCCTCACCCCCGACATGGTCATCGGCCTGCGCGACGCCTACCGCGACGGCCGCAGAATCTGGAACGAACACCAAGGCCTGCCGCAGGAACCCGTCGTCTGCGCCTGGTTCGACGAATTCGACCAACATATCGGCACATACCGCAGGGAAGAATTCATCCGGCAACACGAAACCTTTTGCCGCAACCGTAGCGCAAAACTCGCCGCCCAACCCGTCCGCCGCCGCGCCGAATGGCTCGACATCGACAGCACCGACCCCGCAACCCTCGCCGCCAAACTGCTCGAACGGGCAATTACCCTCCACCGCCGCCACAACCAAACCGACCCCGCAAGCGGCAAACACATCAGCGTCGGCCTGATACGCTTCGCCAACATCAACCCGATGGTCAAATACGCCCAAGCCATGTTCGGCCTTACCCCGCCCGACGACACCGCCCTGCACATCGCCTGCTACCACTCCCAGCAGCTCCTGCTGCTGCGCAGCAACCTCGAACGCCGCCTCGACACTCTGCTCGACCGCAAAGACCCCGCCAAACTCTTCACCCATCGCGACGACATTCAGACGGCCTTAGCCCAAAGCCCTGCCCAAAACCACATCTTCATCGTCTTCGGCTCCCCGGTAACCGAAGTCGGCCGCGACCACGATTACGACTGGGCCATTATCGAACCCTCCTCCATGCGCTCGCTCATCCAACTCTGCGGGCGCGTATGGCGGCACCGCCCGCACCTGAGCGCGGCAGAACACGCCAACATCGCCATCCTCAGCCGAAACATCAAGGCACTGACCCGCAGCCCGGAAGAACCCGCCTATTGCCGCCCCGGCTTCGAAAGCAAAAACGCCATGCTGAGCAGCCACGACGCCCAAACCCTCATCAGCAGCGAAGAAACCGGCCACATCAACTCCATCCCCCGCCTGCACCGCCCCATGCCGTCTGAAAAACCGAAGCCAAGGTCAGACAGCCTGACCGAACTCGAACACCGCGTCATGACCGACATCCTCAACAACCCGCAACGCTTCACCGCCCTATACCGCCAACCCGGCAACGCCGCCCCGCTGACCGCCCACCACGCCAAAATCAGCCCGTTCCGCTCCGGCCGCCCCCAAACCGACTACGTCGCCTTCTGGGACGCCGAAGACGAAAAAATCGCCTTCAAAACCAGTGAAAACGCCGAACGCTACGGCGGCAGCAAAGACGGCCGGGATACCGAAGTAGCTTTCAAGCTCACCGCCGCCCCCAGCCCCGCCGCAGCCGTTTTCCCGTGGCTTTGCCAAAGCCTGCCCGACGCCCTTGCCAAAGAAGCAGACGGCGACACCCCCGAAGCCCTCGCCGCCGCCGCGCAAAAATACGCCGTCGTCAGCCTCGACACAGACAGTGAAAAATGGCGCTACAACGAATGGAGCGGCTTCTGGCATGACACCGAACAAACCTAGGCCGTCTGAAACCCTTTTTTCAGACGGCCTGCAAACCGCACGTTTTATCAGGCCCGCAGCAATGGCTGCAAAAAAAGGTTTTCTGATACAATGCCGCGCAGGGTTTTCATTTTTCTGACGAAAACCGGAAACTCGGTTAGTTACCTGCCGCACAGGCAGCTTAGAAAAATTTTCCCCAATAAATTCAATAACTTAGCTTGTTACCTGCCGCACAGGCAGCTTAGAAATGAGAAAAATTCTGAAAAAGAATGGGATGGCAGTTACCTGCCGCACAGGCAGCTTAGAAAACAACTTTCAGAAACCACCCAAATTTGCAAAAGTTACCTGCCGCACAGGCAGCTTAGAAATCATAGGCTAGCCATTGAGGCGAGCTATTTATGTTACCTGCCGCACAGGCAGCTTAGAAATTCATTGTACTTTTCAATGACGCGCTCAAGAAGTTACCTGCCGCACAGGCAGCTTAGAAAGAAAAATTCGCTGCGCTTCATCAATCACAACAGTTACCTGCCGCACAGGCAGCTTAGAAAAAAGGAGTTGAGATTCCACTCGAAATTTTGTTGTTACCTGCCGCACAGGCAGCTTAGAAATTTATAATGCCATTTATCGATTTCAGTAGCTTGTTACCTGCCGCACAGGCAGCTTAGAAATAACGAAAAAGAGTGTGGTGGCTTCATCGATGGTTACCTGCCGCACAGGCAGCTTAGAAAATGGAAACGTTTTGCCATTTCCGCCAGTTGCCGTTACCTGCCGCACAGGCAGCTTAGAAATATTTACTTTTGGATTGCACAATCCATATTTTGTTACCTGCCGCACAGGCAGCTTAGAAACTATCGGGGCTGCGCCCCGTTTCCAGATGCAATGTTACCTGCCGCACAGGCAGCTTAGAAATTTCCGCGATATGAGTAACTGAGTACAGAAGAGTTACCTGCCGCACAGGCAGCTTAGAAAAAAGCGGCAAGTGCAGGAGACCCTGCGGCTGCGTTACCTGCCGCACAGGCAGCTTAGAAACCAAGACCAATACGCCGCTGTTGAACGCCTGCGTTACCTGCCGCACAGGCAGCTTAGAAATACCGGATTTTTCCGATAAATACCCGCTCACGGTTACCTGCCGCACAGGCAGCCTTACCCCATCTCCTTTCTTAAACCCTGTCCTACCGTCATTCCCGCGCAGGCGGGAATCCAGTGCCGCGCTGACTGAAACCGCCAAATACCCGAACCCAAAGATGGATTCCCGCCTGCGCGGGAATGACGAAACGGTGCGGTTCCGTACCGGTGTGCTTCAAATCCGTTGATATTCCTTTTGTTTCAAGTGTTGAGGCCGTCTGAAAGTATTTTCAGACGGCCTTCAGCTACCGACCAACAATCATAAACACCATATCAATACTTTTTTAATGTTACAATGCGTAGTCCTGCCGCACAGGCAGCTTAGAAATAGGTCATTATAATTTTTTCATTCAATACCTGCCGCACAGGCAGCAATGATGAGGAGCTTTTTAAGAGTTCCTAAATCCATAATACTCTTCCTAGGTATTTATGATTTTATTCTTAATATTGACAAATATCTTTCCTTAATTATAAAATAGTTCCAATGAAACATTTTTTCAAAGAGGAAAATCACATGCATACGCAACATCATAATCGTAGCATAAACTTAATCCCCCGTATTCCCGGAACTTTCTGGGTAAAGTCAAAAAATGGCAACGGCCAAACTTATACTATCTTTGCCGCACATAGCAATAATATGTATCAGGCCGTCCGTAGTGCGGATAAGAGTTTATGGACTCAAAACTCACTCGATATTATTTGGATTGAGACATTGGCGGATTGCGACGTTGCTCTTGTCGCGTAACATCAAATATTCCATTTCAAGGAGAAACTTATGCCCGATATTTCCACGGCGCAAGTCCGGGCGGCCATACTGGGTTTTCTGCAAAGCCAGTATGAAAAAAAGGCCGAAGCGGATTTGAAAAAGCTGGCGAAGGCGGAAGAAGCCGGCGACGAAGCGGAGATTGCTTCGCTTCAGACGGCCTTATCGGCCTTAAAGGCCAAATACGGTTTGGACGCATGGCTTGAGCAGGATGCCGTCCGTTTTGCGGCGCAGCTTAAATTCGGTTCGCACATCGCCAAGGGTGTGCATCCGGATTCCAAAGGCGACAACGTTAATTTCCAAGCCGGTTTCGATCTGCCCGCATTTTTGGCGGGTTCGCAATCTTTGCGTAAAGCCGAGGCGGAATTGGATGCAAACGGCAATGCCGCCGCCCTGCCTTTGGCGGCTTTTTTCGATACCGTCGTCGACGAGGCTTCGCAGTCCACCCTGCTGGATTTGCTGTTGCAAGACCATCCCGCACTGAAGGGGGCGTTTGCCGACGACCCGGAACGTTCCGACCGTTACCGGCAGGTTTTTCAGACGGCCTTGCAGGCGCAAACGGATACGCCTGCGGCACACGAGCGCAACAAGCAGGTGTTGTGGCCGCTGGGTGACGATGCCGCCGCAGCCGACCGCTACATCACGCTGATTCCGCTGCATCCCGCTTCGCTGACCCACAGCCTTTACCGGAAAGTCAACGAACTGCGTTTCGGCGAAGAGAATGTCCAGGCCAGAAAAAACCGCCGCGAAGGCAAAGGCAGCCAAACGGCCCATGCCGTGTTTTCGCCGCTGGCTTATGTGAAACTCGGCGGCACGAAACCGCAAAACGTCAGCCTGCTGACCAGCCGCCAAGGCGGCAGGAACTACCTGCTGCCGTCGCTGCCGCCGCAATACGAGCGTCCGAAACAGCTTCATTTTTCGCGCAAGAGTAACTCTTTCTTCAACAACGGCCTGCGCTATTTATGCCGTTCGGGCTATCACACCCTGACCGATGCGGTGAAAGCGAAGAAAAACAAGAAAGACACGCGCCTGCTGCGCGAACAGGCGCTGGAGCAGATGGTGCGGCAGATTGTCGTCGTATCGGAGCATCTGCGCGAAACGCAACCCGCAGGCTGGACGGACGATTACCGTCTTGAAACCAACCACAAGCATTGGCTGGACAGGAAATACCCGCTTTCAGACGGCCCCGACGGCTGGCAGGAAAAAATTGCCGACGACTTCGGGAAATGGTTGCAGGATTTATTGAGAAAAGACTTCCAATCCATCAAACATGATTTTGACGAAGTCGAATGCGCGCAATGGTGCAAAACGCTGGCCGACGCGCTGAAGGCGGCGCAGCGGCGCAACAAACGGAGGGCGGCATGAATACCGATTTTTATCTTTTGTTCGACCGCGTGGAGATTCAGGGCGCAAACTGCATTTCCTCGCCGCTGACCTACGGTTTTCCCGCGCTCAGCGGCTTCCTCGGCGCCATCCATGCACTGCAACGCCGCCTGCCGCAGGATTGCGGCCTCACCCTCGGCGGCGTGCTGATTGCCTGCCACCGGTGCAGCCCGCAGATATTCCGCGCCGATGCCTACAGCGATGCAACCTTTATCCAAAGCCGCAACCCGCTGAAAAAAGACGGCAGCACGGCTTCGATTATCGAAGAGGGTAAGGCCGACCTGACGGTCAGCCTGGTTGTGGAAGTGGGCGGCACCCCGAACGACATCAGAAAAAACAAAGAGCAGCGCGAAACCTTATTGCAATCCCTGCTTCAGCAACAGCGCATCGCCGGCGGCAGCGTGCGCCATATCGAACGCACCGCGCTATACGAGTCCTATCAGGCCGAGGAATTGAAAGCCGCGTTGTTCCCCGCCTATATCTTGGCCGATGCCGGCAACGATTTGGCCGCCATCACGCAGGAGCTGCAACTCGGCTGCCGCGTTACCGCCGATAAAGACGGCGGCACCGCCGTCTGTGAAGACCGGCCCACCGGCCTGCCGCCGCAGCCGGAAGCCACCGCGCTCGACGCATTGTTTGCCACCGCGCAGTTTTTCCATCTGCCGCCCGACGACGAACATCCGGAATGGCATACCTACCGTATCCGCCAAGGCCGCGGCTGGCTGGTGCCGATACCCGTGGGCTATCAGGCCATCGCGCCGGAACACGCGGCCGGCGTGATGCAGCATGTACGCAATCCCGAATATCCGTCCCGCTATGTGGAAACGGTGTACAGCCTCGGCAAATGGCTGTTCCCCAACAAACTTTCAGACGGCCTCCACGCCTATTTCTGGCGCTACGCTCCACCGCAGGACAACCTTTACCTTATCACCCAGACAACCCGCCCCTAATAAGGAGACACATCATGGCAAAACCCGAAACCCCCAGCCTGCTGGCCTTTGAGCGCAAACTCGACTGCTCCGACGCCGTGTTCGGCCAAACCGACGGCAACAATCCCGAAGCGCAGGAGCAGCCCGTTACCGTCAGCGAAAAATCCGTGCGCGGCACCATTTCCAACCGCCTGAAAAACGCCATCGCCAACGATCCGGCCAAACTCGACGCCGAAATCGAAAAAGCCAACCTGCAAACCGTCGACGTCGCCGCATTAAGCAGCGGCTGCGACACCCTGATTGCGCGCTTCACGCTGAAAGTATTGCCGTTCGACGGCAGCCCGTATGTCTGCAACGGCGCTCAATACCGCGGCAGGCTGCTTGAAACCGCCGCGCAATACCTGCAAACGGAAGGAATGCAGGCACTGGCCGAACGCTACGCCGCCAATATCGCCAACGGCCGCTGGCTGTGGCGCAACCGCATGGGCGCAGAAAACATCCGCATCACCGTGTCCAACAAAAACGACAGCATAACCGTCGACAACGCCAAGGCCCTGCCGCTGGACCGCTTCGACAGGCCGTCTGAAAACGTCGCCAAAATCGCCGAATGGATCCGCCAGGGCTTAAGCGGCAAAGCCTTTACCCTGCTCAGCGTCGAAGCTCGCGTTCAAGCCGGTTACGGACAGGAAGTCTATCCCTCGCAGGAACTGATTTTAGACACAGGCAAAAGCAACAAAAGCAAAGTGCTCTACCAAACCAGCGGCAAAGCCGGAATGCACAGCCAGAAAATCGGCAACGCCATCCGCACCATCGACACATGGTATGCCCAAGACGCCGCCTTCCCCATCGCCGCCGAACCCTACGGCGCCGTAACCACCCTCGGCACCGCGTTCCGCCAGCCCAAACAGAAAAACGACTTCTACACCCTGTTTGACAACTGGATATTAAAAGGCGAACAACCGAGTGCCGAACAGCAGCACTACGTCATCAGCGTCCTTATCCGCGGCGGCGTATTCGGCGCAAGCGGCAAGGAGTAACCCATGTCCAGCCACTATGCCGACCTGAAAGCCATACCGCAGGCCGAAATGCTGCAAAGCCAAGTGGTCGCGCACATCGTCCAGACCTTGCACGGCCTGCTGCCCCGCTTCGGCGGACGCATCGGCATCGGCTTTCCCGCCTACGGGCAAAACCGCACCCTCGGCGGTATCGTCCGCCTGTTCGGCAGCGAAACCGATTTGGACGACCTGCACTGCCTGCTGCAAAACACCGGCCTTTCCGATTACGCCCTAATCGGCCGCATAGAGGAAGTGCCGTCTGAAAAAGTGTACGCCCACGCCCGCTTCGTCCGCCGCCAGCCCAAACACGGCAGCGACCTCAGGCGCGCCGAAAAACGCATGGCGGCGCAAGGCCTCCCGCCCGAAGAAATCCGGCGGCGGCTGGCCGCCAAAGCCGCCAAACGCAGCGCCTGCACCCTGCCGCATATCTTTTTGAACAGCAAATCCACCCGCCAACGCTACCTGCTGGCCGTGGACAAAAAAATCGCCGCCCGAACCGAAGGCACGTTCAACAGCCACGGCCTCAGCCTCGGCGCAAGCGTACCACTGTTCTGACCCTTTTTTTCAGACGGCCTCGGAAGGCCCGTATCACCAAGCCTCCCGCAGGCCGTCTGAAAAAGGGTAAAAACCGAAAATACCGGATAACGGTTTATTTTTATACGGGATTTCTTTGGTTTTATTGTAGTTACCTGCCGAATAGGCAGCTTAGAAATTTCCCAAATAAAATAACCCGCACTTCTACCAGTTACCTGCCGAATAGGCAGCTTAGAAATAAAGCCGATGCTGCTCCGTCTCAATATGTAAGTTACCTGCCGAATAGGCAGCTTAGAAATGGCAACGGCCAAATCTTGAAAGATTGACGAAGTTACCTGCCGAATAGGCAGCTTAGAAAGAGGTAAAAATAAAAATCCATCACAACCGCAAGTTACCTGCCGAATAGGCAGCTTAGAAATCGTAGACGAAAGCCTGCAAATCATCGAACAAGTTACCTGCCGAATAGGCAGCTTAGAAACTTCCCATTTTATTCCCGTTTTACTTTATTGCGTTACCTGCCGAATAGGCAGCTTAGAAACATCCCCCGTGTGGAAACCTATCGAGCCTAACGTTACCTGCCGAATAGGCAGCTTAGAAAATTTAAAAGTTTATGCACTGCTGTTAAAAACAGTTACCTGCCGAATAGGCAGCTTAGAAAACAGGTACGAAGCGTGCCGGTCAATTTAAAGCGTTACCTGCCGAATAGGCAGCTTAGAAAAACTCAGGTTGGGAGGGCTATTCCGAAAGATAGTTACCTGCCGAATAGGCAGCTTAGAAAAACCGCTTTTCTTCGCGAAGTCGCGGGGGATTGTTACCTGCCGAATAGGCAGCTTAGAAAACCTCTCAACTTCAAGCCAGCCCAACGCCTTCGTTACCTGCCGAATAGGCAGCTTAGAAATTTCGACTTGAACTCGACCTCGAAGCGAACATGTTACCTGCCGAATAGGCAGCTTAGAAACTGTTGAAGCAGCTGTTGACGTTCCCAAGGAAGTTACCTGCCGAATAGGCAGCTTAGAAATGTTTCAAATCAGCTTTATGCTGGTTTTCCCGGTTACCTGCCGAATAGGCAGCTTAGAAACCGTCGGGGTACAGTAGAATCTCGTGGTCGGTAGTTACCTGCCGAATAGGCAGCTTAGAAATATTGAAATTGCTTTTGTCGTAGCACGAAACGGTTACCTGCCGAATAGGCAGCTTAGAAATCTAGCGAGGGCTAAATCACCTGCACGAGCATGTTACCTGCCGAATAGGCAGCTTAGAAAAACGCGGCCGCTGCCGCTGGGTCTCCAGCACTGTTACCTGCCGAATAGGCAGCTTAGAAATTATAGAAATAGCTTTTGTCGTTGCACGGAACGTTACCTGCCGAATAGGCAGCTTAGAAACCCCTGCCACGTGGCGAACGCGGGGTTTGGGGGTTACCTGCCGAATAGGCAGCTTAGAAAGAACAACGATTTCAACCAACCCACAATTTTAAGTTACCTGCCGAATAGGCAGCTTAGAAAGAATGAAAAAGAGTGCGGCGGTTTCATCGATGGTTACCTGCCGAATAGGCAGCTTAGAAATGCTCTCGCCGAGGGGCAGGGGGGCAGGAAGAGTTACCTGCCGAATAGGCAGCTTAGAAACTTCTGGTATGTGTAAATCGTATGGAACTTCAGTTACCTGCCGAATAGGCAGCTTAGAAAATAGTTATACATCGAAATTGAAAGCCGCCCGTGTTACCTGCCGAATAGGCAGCTTAGAAAAACAGCTCGCCGAGAAGGCCGCGCAGCCACATGTTACCTGCCGAATAGGCAGCTTAGAAAATATTTATCTTTCCGTATGTGTATATGCCGCCGTTACCTGCCGAATAGGCAGCTTAGAAAAATGACGATGAGTTTCTAAGTCTTCCACATCCGTTACCTGCCGAATAGGCAGCTTAGAAATGACCCAACAAGCCGTACTCGCCAGCCATTTGGTTACCTGCCGAATAGGCAGCTTAGAAAAATTTCCCTCTTTGAACCTTCTTGGTTCTGATGTTACCTGCCGAATAGGCAGCTTAGAAATGCTGGAATGTGCAAATCGCGTGGCACATCGTGTTACCTGCCGAATAGGCAGCTTAGAAAAATAGCTTTGGGTCGTTTCCGAAGCGTCAAGAGTTACCTGCCGAATAGGCAGCTTAGAAATATGGATAATGGTGAAACCGCCAAGGTTCGACGTTACCTGCCGAATAGGCAGCTTAGAAATGTCCGATGGGTTCCGCCACGAGGACTGAAACGTTACCTGCCGAATAGGCAGCTTAGAAAAAGTCTTCCACGTCCTTCGGAATAGCTTTACCGTTACCTGCCGAATAGGCAGCTTAGAAACCATCCCACAAAAGGAATCGAAATCACAATAAGTTACCTGCCGAATAGGCAGCTTAGAAATTTACACATTCCCGCAGGGAATGAACCTTGAAGTTACCTGCCGAATAGGCAGCTTAGAAAGCATAGTTAGCTGCTTCGCATCCATCCATTCCGTTACCTGCCGAATAGGCAGCTTAGAAAAAGCCCACCAGAAGGCGGGCGTACAGGATAAAGTTACCTGCCGAATAGGCAGCTTAGAAATGTTCAAACCGCACTTCATCACCCATGCAACAGTTACCTGCCGAATAGGCAGCTTAGAAAGACCTGCTTCACGCAGCAACGTAGTGTCCATGAGTTACCTGCCGAATAGGCAGCTTAGAAACAACCGCGGCGAGCATACAGAAGACCTGTTCCGTTACCTGCCGAATAGGCAGCTTAGAAAGGATGGTTACGACAAGGAACAAGATTATACAAAGTTACCTGCCGAATAGGCAGCTTAGAAAAGCCCACCACGACCGGAACAAACACCCCAAGGTGTTACCTGCCGAATAGGCAGCTTAGAAATTCATCGGTCAACGGGATGCCGCTAAAACAAAGTTACCTGCCGAATAGGCAGCTTAGAAAGTTCCTGCGCCGAAGGAGAAGGAGCTTAAATCGTTACCTGCCGAATAGGCAGCTTAGAAACCAGCCTACGAAAGGAATCGAAAGAACAATAAGTTACCTGCCGAATAGGCAGCTTAGAAAGAAACAACAATAAGACCCGCCAAAATCTTGGCGTTACCTGCCGAATAGGCAGCTTAGAAATCGAACTGCGTCCGACGCCATACTGCTCAAAAGTTACCTGCCGAATAGGCAGCTTAGAAAGTGTCCCGCTGACCGCCGACATGAACTCTCAGGTTACCTGCCGAATAGGCAGCTTAGAAAACTCGTACTCAAAAAGACGACCATACTTATCAGTTACCTGCCGAATAGGCAGCTTAGAAAATCGAAAACGAAGACGAAAAAGTTAAATTACCGTTACCTGCCGAATAGGCAGCTTAGAAAGAAGAGGGAAAAGAATTGTATTTTCATGTCCCGTTACCTGCCGAATAGGCAGCTTAGAAAAAGACCTTCAAGACGCCCGCAGTGATTGCGAGGTTACCTGCCGAATAGGCAGCTTAGAAAGCCACAAGGACTGAAACCCAGCGGCGCAGCAGGTTACCTGCCGAATAGGCAGCTTAGAAAATAGTTATACATCGATACAGAAAGTCTACCATGTTACCTGCCGAATAGGCAGCTTAGAAATCAATAATTGCCTTCAAGATTGGAGGAACAGGGTTACCTGCCGAATAGGCAGCTTAGAAATGCCGATAGGCTGGCAAATTATGACCCCCAGAGTTACCTGCCGAATAGGCAGCTTAGAAAAAAAAGGCCAAATTCACCAGCCATTTCATAGAGTTACCTGCCGAATAGGCAGCTTAGAAATTCATAAAGCGTAATGTCGCAAGGGCTGAGAAGTTACCTGCCGAATAGGCAGCTTAGAAAAAAACCCGAATGTTGGAGTGAATCAACATCGGGTTACCTGCCGAATAGGCAGCTTAGAAATGAGTAACTCGGGCAACGCCTTGTCTCTCAATGTTACCTGCCGAATAGGCAGCTTAGAAAGTGTATTCGGAAGCAAAGATGGCGAACGTCAAGTTACCTGCCGAATAGGCAGCTTAGAAAAACAATAGCGGCAAAGCCGCATAAACCTGTTGGTTACCTGCCGAATAGGCAGCTTAGAAATGCCCACCAAAACCGAACTCGCCAGCGATTTCGTTACCTGCCGAATAGGCAGCTTAGAAAGGACAAAGATGAAAGCCGCACAAAGCCAGTCTGTTACCTGCCGAATAGGCAGCTTAGAAAGTCTTACTTTCATCTTTACTCCAAGGCTCCGCGTTACCTGCCGAGTAGGCAGCTTAGAAAGTAATCGGGCGAACCGACGGTCAGATCAACAGTGTACCTGCCGAATAGGCAGTTTTAGAAAATGATGTGCAGCGGGAAAGCCGTGTCGTAATCGTTACCTGCCTAATAACCAGTCGGAGCTTTGGCTTTAGCTGGAACGGTTTTTCAGACGGCCTTGCGGGATTTGTGGTTCGGGGCGTGCGGTTAAGGTGTCTTCGCCGTTAATCTGTAAACGTTTTGTGGTAAAGTTACATTTCCGATATGTTGAGGCCGTCTGAAAACGGGGCGGTCAGGATTGGATAGGCGGATTACGATGAATTTCTTTCGGAAAACCTTGTGGGGTATCGCGGCGTTGTCGGTTTTGACTGCCTGCGGTTCGTTTGTTTCGCAATATGTGCTGGGGATGAATCCCTGCGTTTTGTGTATTTTGCAGCGGCTGTCGGTATTGGCGGTCGGGCTGGCGGCTTTGCTGGCGGCGTTTTTCAAACAGTCCGGCCGCATCGGGCGGACGGTGAGTGCGCTGTCGGTCAGTATTCCGGCCGTATACGGGGCGGGGGTGGCGGTTTATCAGCGCTATATCCAGAGCCTGCCGCCGGGTACGGCGCCCGAATGCGGCGCGCCGTGGACGTTTCGTTTGAGGGACTGGCCGCTGTTTGAGTGGTACGAACCGGTTATCCGCGGCTTCGGCGACTGCGCGGTGCCGGATTATCTGCTGGGGGTGCCGCTGCCGATATGGAGTGCGCTGTATTTCTGCTTCGTGCTGCTGCTGGTCTGGTTCGGCTGGTTTAAGGCGCGCGCCGTCGGGTAAACACGGCAAAGCGGCATGCCCTTTTCAGGCCAAAGGCCGTCTGAAAAATTTTCAGACGGCCTTTCGGTATCAAAGTAACACAAATCCGTGCCGTCATTCCCGCGCAGGCGGGAATCTAGAATGCGAAATTGAAGAAAATCTTTTTACCCGATAGGTTCCTGTGCGGATAGGCCTGGATTCCCGCCTGCGCGGGAATGACGGTTGTCGGACAGCATTCTTTTCGCGGCATTTCCAATACTCCGAAAGGCCGTCTGAAACTTTCAGACGGCCTTTCTTCGTTTCAAACCTTAATCTTCATATGCTTCCGTCGGCGGGCAGGAGCAGACCAGATTTCGGTCGCCGTACACGTCGTCTACGCGGTTGACGCTCGGCCAAAATTTGTTTTCACGCACGAAAGGCAGCGGGAAGACGGCTTCTTCGCGGGAGTACGGATGCGCCCACTCGCCGGTTACGTCGGCGGCGGTGTGCGGGGCGTTGACCAGCGGGTTGTCGTCTT
>ERZ772764.466-NODE-466-length-28202-cov-4.124170_pt1 | contig 28202 bp, 28 predicted proteins | sample MGYA00512163_ERZ772764 | MGnify/ENA primary metagenome ERZ772764 (study PRJEB29015, sample SAMEA2737903) | human oral metagenome | biome: human oral; feature: human-associated habitat; material: dental | place: China | collected 2094 ... | reverse complement strand
AAAAAAAGGAAAATATGAAGATAATAGTTTGATAGAAGATGCGAAAAAAGAATACCGGAAAGAGCATTCAAATGATGAAATAGGGACAGCTGAAAAAACTGATGTAGATCATAGTCAGCCTTTAGCAACTGCAACAGTATATTCAAAATATTTAGTTGAAGACGGAAAAGAAAAAATAAAAGAATTTAATAAGGAAATATTAATTTATTCATATTCTGAAAAAGATTTAAAAGATGTTATAAAATATAATATAAAATCAATTATCCATTGTGCGGCTGAATTAAATAATTTGGCAACTTATGAAAAATTAAAAAAATCAATTTATTTTTTTAAGTAAAAAAGGAGGAATAATGGAAAGTAAGAAAAAATTATCACTGACTGGTCAGATTTTTGTGGCCCTGGTACTTGCAATTCTTGTAGGTATAGCCCTTACTAAGACACCAGATATTGCAGAGGCTTATATTGCTCCATTTGGAACAATATTCCTTAACCTAATCAAGTGGATTGTTGGTCCATTGGTATTTTTCTCAATCATGGCAGGTGTTATATCCCTAGAGGATGTCAAGAGGGTTGGGTCTATAGGTGGAAAAACCTTACTCTACTATATGTGTACAACGGCCCTTGCTGTTGTAATAGGTTTATTTTTTGCAAATTTGCTAAAGGGGATTTTCCCTGTGTTGACAACAAGTAACCTGGAATTTAAGGCAGGAGAGGCAGTTAGCTTTATGGATACAATAGTAAATGTATTTCCTAAGAATTTTGTTGCTCCGTTTGTGGAAGCTAATATGCTTCAGATAATTGTATCATCATTGCTAATAGGTTTTGCTATTATCCGTATAGGACATAGTTCTAAGCGTCTAGTTGATGCTATCAATATAGTGAATGATATCTTTATCATGGGTATGGAGATGATTCTAAAGCTATCTCCAATAGGTGTATTTTGTCTACTTAGCCCCGTTGTAGCTAAGAATGGTCCAGCTATTATAGGATCTCTGGCTATGGTCTTGATGGTTGCCTATATTTGTTATTTTGTACATTCTTTAGTGGTTTACTCTACATCAGTTAAAATATTTGCGGGTGTGAGTCCGGTTAAGTTTTTCAAGGAAATGATGCCAGCCATTTTATTTGCATTTTCATCAGCAAGTTCTGTAGGAACCCTTCCTTTGAATATGGAGTCTACAGAAAGATTGGGTGTTAGAAAGGAAATATCATCCTTTGTCCTACCTCTAGGTGCGACTATAAATATGGATGGAACAGCTATTTATCAGGGAGTTTGTTCTATATTTATAGCATCTTGTTTCGGTATTGATTTGACTTTATCACAGATGCTTACTATAGTATTGACGGCTACACTAGCATCTATAGGAACAGCAGGTGTTCCAGGTGCAGGAATGATTATGCTTGCTATGGTACTTCAGTCTGTAGGCCTTCCAGTTGAGGGTATAGCACTTGTTGCTGGAGTTGACCGTCTATTCGATATGGGACGAACTACTGTAAATATAACTGGAGACGCATCTTGTTGTCTAGTGGTTAATGCCATGGAAGACAAGAAAAAAGCTAGAGCTTAAGCAATTATAGTTTAAATTTATAATATTAATAGGGCCTATTAAGTTTTGGATATGAAATTGAAAAATAAATTTTATATAGACTTATAACCTATCTAAACATCGAAGGAAGATTGAAGAATTGACCTTCGATGTTTTTTATTGACAAGTCACTGTAAAGGTGATAATCTCTTAAGTAGAATATTTTTGGGTTGATGGCAACCCACGTGCTTTAATTGGGTCCTGTGAGGCCGAAAAGGAGGAAAAAATGTTGAAGAACAGACACTTGGTTAGACCAGAAGATTTTTCTGTAGCAGAGATAGACTCTGTATTAGATCTGGGCTTGCAAATCAGTGCAAACCCGCATTCTTATTTCAATACATGTGAAGGTAAGATATTGGCTACCCTATTTTATGAGCCATCTACCAGGACGAGGCTGAGCTTTGAGGCTGCCATGAATAGGCTGGGTGGTAGGGTCATTGGATTTTCTGATCCAGGAGCCTCATCAGTATCAAAGGGAGAGAGCCTGGAAGATACCATCACAACAGTTTCAAATTATGTAGATATAATCGCAATGAGACATCCCCAGTCAGGAGCAGCCAGTCAGGCATCTAAGGTTTGCAGGCTACCTTTTATAAATGCTGGAGATGGTGGAAATCAGCACCCAACTCAGACATTAACAGACTTATTAACTATAAAAGCTAATAGGGACAGTTTAAATAATTTAACTATAGGCATGTGTGGTGACCTTAAGTATGGGCGTACAGTTCATTCTTTGGCCAAGGCTATGTCCAGGTATGCAGGCATTAAGTTTGTCTTTATTTCACCTGATGAGTTAAAGATGCCCCAGTCAGTAAAGGACAGTATAGAAGGAACTGAATATGTAGAGACAGATGACCTTGTAGCTGCTATGCCTGGTCTTGATATCCTGTATATGACTAGGATACAGAGGGAGAGGTTTGAAGATAAGGCAGAATACGAGAGGCTAAAGGATAGCTATATCCTGGATATGGAAAAGATGGGGGCTGCCAAGGAAGATATGATGGTCCTACACCCACTACCAAGGGTAAATGAGATAGCTACCGAGGTTGATTCAGACCCAAGGGCCAAGTATTTTGAACAGGCCCAGTATGGTATGTACGTCAGGATGGCCTTGATAATGAAGATGTTAGGTTTATAGGTGGATGATATGGAATATAAAGTGATTGAAAATAGATATGTAGGCGAGGGTATGTACTACATCAAGGTAGGTGGTAGTTTTGAGGCCAAGATGGGGCAATTTTATATGCTAAGGGCCTGGGACAAGTATCCACTCCTATCAAGGCCAATTAGTATATACCAGATAGATGATGAGGGTATCAGCTTTTTATACAAGCTAGTAGGTGAGGGAACAAAGATAATTTCAAACCTAAAACCAGGAGACCCAATCAAGTTAGAAGGTCCATATGGAAATGGATTTGAAAAAGTAGAGGGCAGGGTTGCCCTAGTCGGTGGAGGAATAGGAATTGCTCCCTTGTATATGGTGGCCCAAAATATACCAAACTGTGATATTTACTTGGGCTTCAGGGACCAGGCAATCATGTTGGATGACTATAAGGCTGTCTGTAAGGACCTATATACAACTAGTGGAGATACCCTTGTAACAGATATTATAAATGTAGAAGACTATGACTATATACTGACATGTGGACCGACTCCAATGATGAAGAAGTTGATGGAAATGGTGGAAGGAACTAAGACCAGGGTCCAGGTATCCTTGGAAAACCATATGGCATGTGGTGTAGGGGCCTGTCTAGTATGTACTTGCAAGACTAATTCAGGCAACAAGAAGACCTGTAAGGATGGACCAGTATTTTGGGGAGAGGATGTGATTTTATAATGGCAGATTTAAGAGTAAACTTGTGTGGATTTGAACTTAAAAACCCAATTATAATGGCATCTGGAACCTTTGGCTTTGGTAAAGAATACGGTGAAATATACGATATCAGCCTTTTAGGTGGTATTAGCTCCAAGGGCCTAACCCTGATAGCCAAGCCAGGAAATGAGGGTATGAGGGTCCACGAAACCCCATCAGGCATGATGAACAGTGTTGGCCTGGAAAACCCTGGTGTCCAGGGCTTTATAGATAGGGAGTTGGATGACTTTTCTAAAATTGACACTTGTAGGATAGTGAACCTGGGTGGTGGTTGCGAAGACGACTATGTCGAGGGGGCTAGGCTACTTGATGACAAGGACTTTGATATAGTAGAGCTAAATATATCCTGTCCAAATGTAAAGCATGGTGGTATGGCCTTTGGTATCAAGTCAGAGGTTGCCAGAGAGGTGGTTAGGAGCGTGAGAAAGGCTACTAAAAAGCCCCTAATAGTCAAGCTATCACCTAATGCAGAAGATATAGTTGAGATGGCCAAAGTTTGTCAAGAAGAAGGTGCTGATGGCATATCCTTGGTAAATACCTTCAAGGCCATGGCCATAGATATACACAAGAGGAGGCCGGTATTCAATAATGTGACAGCAGGCCTATCAGGTCCAGCTATCAAGCCTATAGCCCTTAGGATGGTCTATGAGGTTTGCCAGGCAGTGACTATACCTGTTGTAGGTATGGGTGGTATTATGACTGCTGAAGATGTCATAGAATTTATTATGGCAGGGGCTACTTGTGTACAGATAGGAACTGCTAATTTTACTAATCCTAGGATGGGTCAGGAGATAATAGGAGACCTAAACAGGTTTATGGATGAAAATGGAATAAAGTCCCTAGATGAGATCAGGGGTATAATATAGGAAAATTTTAGATATAAAAATTAATGGAGGTAAAAGTTATGGCAAATGTTGATGTAATACAGGTATTAAAGGATTGTGACGCACTGTTGGAAGGGCACTTCCTCCTATCTTCAGGCAAGCACTCAAACAGGTATGTTCAGTGTGCCAAGGTATTGAGGTTCCCAGACCAGGCAGAAAAAGTCCTAAGTGTAGTAGTAGACAAGATTAAGGATTTAGATATTGACCTGGTAGTTGGACCGGCCATGGGTGGTGTAGTAGTGTCATACGAGCTAGGAAGACAGTTGGGCAAGGAAGCCATCTTCACAGAAAGAAAGAACAACATAATGGAGTTAAGAAGGGGCTTTGAAGTTAAGCCGGGAGACAGGATAATAATAGCTGAAGACGTGGTGACTACTGGAAAGTCAACTAAGGAAACCAAGAAGGTTTTAGAAGAATTGGGTGGCCAGGTAATAGGTGTAGCCTGCATAGCCAACAGGACTAAGGACGATATAGGTATGCCAATCTACAGTGCTATAGACCTTGATATCCAGGTCTATGATGAAGGTTCTTGTCCCCTATGTGATGCCGGCCAGATAGACCTAGTAAAGCCAGGTAGTAGGGAATTTAAAAATAATAAATAAGCTTTGAGATGGGCTAATAAGGAACTTTAAATAGTTTTTATGGGTCAATTGACTTGTCGATTAGGGCAGTATTCAGGAGGATTTTCTTTTTGGATACTGCCTTTTTGATAGAGAAAGTAGTAATGATTTTCATAAAAGTATTGAAAAATATTTTCGTTTAGTTTATACTTATATTAATGAACAATGTTCACTAAGACATATTAATTTTAAGTAGCAAGTATAATCGGGTATCCTACCCGATTATACTTGTTTTGAGGCATTAGTGAACAAAAAAAGAATATGTTTATTTAATGAAAGGAAGATAAACTTGGCCAGGGATAAAGTTTTAAGTAGAAGTTTAATATTAAAAAATGCTAAGAAGGAATTTCTTAAAAAGGGGTTTGAAAAAGCCTCTATGAGAACTATAGCAAGCCTGTCTGGCCTAACTGTAGGGGCTATTTACAGGCATTTTACCTCTAAAGACGCACTTTTTGAGGCCCTTGTCCAACCGACTCTGGAAGGCGCAGTTAATTTATTTAAGATTGAACTGGAGCTAGCCTCAAAAAAATTGAAGGATATTAATATGAAGGATGGATCTTACATTGAATCTCCTGATGCAAATGTTGGAGTCCTAAAGATGCTCGATTACATATACGACAACTATGACGACTTTGTTCTTATGTTCAGGTGTGGTCAGGGAACAAAATATGAGAATATCCAGGAATTTTTTGTAGACATGGAGGTTGAAGGAAGTAAGGTCTACATAGAGGCCATGGAAGCTTGTGGTCTGGTTAAAAATCCATTTACAGAAACAGAGTTACACATTTTCTGTACCATGAGCATGACACCACTTTTTGAGGTCATAAACCACAAGTATGATTATGAAGAGGCTGTTAAGATGGTAAAAGTCATGTCCTATGGCCAATATTGGGCCTGGAACAAGATATGCCTCTTAGGTAATTCTAGACAAGACTTACCGAGTAATAAATTTGAAGCAAGTAAGGAATTTGAAAGAAATGAACTTGCAGGAATGGGAGATGATATCGAGACTGGATGATTGTTAAGGAGATAAAACTTAGAATAAAAGAGTAGAGGGGGGATTTTGTGAAAAATTTTAGGTTTGATGCTCTAACAATAATTTTGATAAATGCTGTAATGCCGATAATGTGTGCTGTGTTCCCATCCCAGAAGATGGTGGTCTTGACTTATTTTTTCGCCACTTTTATTTTAGTGGCTTCTGGAAACATAAGGCGAATTCTAAAAGTGGGTGGCTTTGTAGGAGTATTTTTGGCAATATATATCCTCAACGAATACTACAGCTTTAGTGCAATGATATCTGCCTGGGCTAGAATGTTGCTCTTATTTATGCCTTGTTTTATTCTAGCAGCAGTTTTGATAGGTAGCTATAAGTCTTCAGAGGTCTTGTCGGCCCTTCAAAGGTTAAGGCTTCCTAAGATTTTTATAATAGGTATTACTGTAACCATCAGGTATATACCTACTTTTTACAGGGAGTTCAAGATTATTAAAAAGGCCATGAATATCAGGGGGGTTGACTTCTCAGTCCTACACCCAATCAGGACCTTTGAATACCTGATGGTACCACAACTTTTTCGTTGTGTAGCCCTTAGTACTGAGCTTACCTGTGCAGGACTTACCAAGGGCATTAGTGCAAGTAATAAGAGGTCCAGTTATTTTAGCAGTGGATTTAATCTTATAGATTATGCGATTTTTCTTATGCTAATACTTGGATACATACTCATAATAGGAGGGCTAATTTAATGGCTGGTAAGATAATTGATTTTAAGAATGTAAGTTTTAAATACATGGACAAGGAAGAATATGCCCTCAAAAATGTCAATTTCAATATTGAAGAAGCCAGTTTGGTTTTTATCAGTGGTAAGAGTGGGTCCGGCAAGTCTACCCTATTAAACCTCTTAAATGGGATTATTCCAGAGGTAGTAGAAGGCCAACTGGAGGGGAAGATCCTAATAGATGGCAAGGAAGACCTTCCAGTAACAGGTAGAAGCCTCATTCTGGGAAACGTATTCCAAAACCCAAGAAGCCAGTTTTTTACAACTGATACTACTGCAGAACTGGTCTTTGCCCTGGAAAACTATGGTGTGGACAGGGAGGAAATAAAGAGGCGGTTGGATTTGATAATAGATGAATATAATGTAGCCTACCTAAAGGATAAGAACTTATTTGAGATATCATCCGGGGAGAGGCAGTTGATTGCCCTTTTGACAGTCCTAATAATGGATCCAAAAGTAGTAATATTTGATGAACCGTCAGCCAACTTGGACTATGGAAATTCTATGAGATTGAGGAGGCAAATAGAAAGCCTTAAAAGGCAGGGGAAAACTGTAATTGTTGCAGACCATAGAAATTTCTACCTAAAGGGAATAATAGATAAAGTTTTGCTGGTTGAGGATGAGACGGTAAAGTCCTTTGAATCAGAGGAAGAATTTTTGAAAGATGCCTATAATAACCGTAATTTTGATCTTTTTGAAGGAGATTATGGAAACTTATCCAGGCCTATGACTACTAGGAGGGGGGTTAGGATAGACGATATATCCTATGGCAATATCCTAAAGAAGATAAGCATTGACTTTGAGGAAAATGAAGTCACAACTGTAGTTGGTGTAAATGGGGTTGGCAAGACCACTCTTGCAGAACTAATAAGCAGGTCTATTAAGCCTGACAGGGGCCAGATAGATATAGGTGGGCAGGCCCTCTACCTTATGCAGGATGCAGACTTTCAATTATTTGGTGCCTCCTGTCTTAAGGAACTAGAGATTACCCAAAAAGATGAAAAGATCAACCTAGATGCCCTTGAAGATTTGGGCATAGGAAGACTAAAAGACGAGCATCCACAGAGTCTAAGTGGTGGTGAAAAGCAAAGGCTACAAATGGCCATTGCCAGGGTTAGCAGCAACAAGGTAATAATCTTGGACGAACCTACCAGCGGGCTTGATAAGGACTCAATGGAGCGGGTATGCTCAATGATAGGAGATTTGAAAAAAGATAGGACCATAATAGTAATTTCACATGATTATGAATTTATCCGAAGGGTTAGTGATTCTATTGCCTATCTTTCAGATGGGGTTATCAAGGAAAAATTCTATCTAACGGACAGCAATATAGAAAAGCTGAATAGTATTTATAAAGAAATGGAGGTTTATTATGAATAGAAGACTTAAAATAAAAGACATACTATTACTAGCATTATTAACAGCAATTTACATGATTATTTACATGGTTTGTATGGCCATAATTTCACCACTTGGTGCCTATGGACATGCAATAAGTCCAGGAATTTGTGGTATTTTCTCAGGAACTGTAATTTACTTTATGTCCAGAAAAGTTGGTAAGATGTGGCAGTTTACTATATTCACCCTTTTAGTTATGGGTGCATTTGCCCTAATGGGAGGAGGCTACCTTCCTTGGCTTATAACATCTGTATCTATGGCAATTGTTGCTGACATAATTGCTTCTAGAAAGGAAAAACCAAGTGTGGGCAAACTGGCTCTTGCATCCGGATTCCTTCATATGGGTCAGGCCTGGGGGGCAATTATACCATCAGTATTCTTCCTGGAAAGCTATAGGTCCACTTGGATTAGTCGTGGTCAAAAGGCTGCCGAAATGGATGAAATGATCAAGTATACAGCAGGGTCTTGGGCAGTGATAAATAGCATAGTAGTATTTATCCTTGCAGCAATTGGGATTTACCTTGGTTACTTGATTTTGAGAAAGCACTTTAAAGAAAATTAAGGAGGGGAGAGTATGGATACCTTTAGACGATTATTTAGCTATGCAGAAGAGAAAAAAGGATTTATGATAGCAGCCCTTATTATATCAGCCCTAGCTACTATACTATCCTTCGTACCATATTATTATTTTCTCCAACTGTTAAGGGAAATTACTTCGAATACTAATCCAGATCTTATAACTTCATATTCATACAGAATACTGGGGGCAACTATAGCCTATGCCTTTGCATATTTATTGACCCTATCTTGCAGTCATATATTTGCCTTCAGGATAGAGACCAACATGAAAAAGCGTGGTCTAAATGAGTTGTTAAGGGCATCTTTTTCATTCTTTGATATGAATCCATCTGGAAAGACTAGAAAAATAATAGATGATAATTCAGTGAATACCCATACTATTATTGCCCATATATTGCCGGACTCGGTTAATGCAATCTTGTTTCCTATATGCCTGATAGTCCTTGCCTTTACTGCCAACGTATATATTGGTATATTGTTGATTTGTGCCATTGTATTCGCTACAATATGCTTTAAATTTATGTATGCCGACCAGAATATGTTGAAGGACTATATGGATGCCCTTGATGATATAAACTCTGAGACAGTAGAGTATGTCAGGGGGATACAGGTTATAAAGATTTTTGATATGGTAATAGAATCTTTTGAGAAGCTTTACAGGTCTATCAAGCACTATTCAGAGGTGGTAAATAGGCAGTGCCAGATGTGTAGAATACCATTTGTAGCCTTCCAGTGTGGAATGATGTCTTTTGGGGCTATAGTAATTGCAATTGCTAGCAGGCAAATTGGAAGTGGAATGGCAACGGGAGAGGCTATAAGCATGGTTGTCTTTTTCATTGCATTTGTGGGCATGCTGAACAATGCCTTTATGAAGATTATGTTCTTTAGCAGGAACTTCCAGTTGGGAAAGGACGCTGTTGACAGGTTAGATGAACTATTTGATAAGATGGGAAAAAATAAACTTCAAAATGGTTCAATAGATAAGATAGATAGTTTTGATATCGAGTTTGATAAGGTAGGCTTTGAGTACGAAGAGGGAGTTAAGATCCTATCTGATTTTAGCCTAAAGTTAGATTCAGGCAAATTATATGCCCTTGTTGGATCATCTGGTAGTGGTAAGTCAACCATAGCCAAGTTGATATCAGGTTTTTATCCAGTGTCTTCAGGCCAGCTAAAAATTGGAGGCAGGGATATAAAAGAATATACCAACAAGGTCCTTGAAAAGAATATAGCCTTTGTATTCCAGAATTCAAAACTTTTCAAGACTAGTATCTACGAAAATGTAAGGCTTGCCAGGCCGGAAAGCTCCCATGAGGAAGTTATGAAGGCCCTGGAGATGGCTATGTGTGGAAATATTCTAGACAAGTTTGAAAGTCGTGAGAATACTATTATCGGTGCTTCTGGCGTCCATCTGTCTGGTGGTGAAATGCAGAGGATAGCAGTTGCCAGAGCTATATTAAAGGATGCCCCTATAGTTATACTAGATGAGGCAAGTGCTGCAAGTGACCCGGAAAACGAATACGAAATGCAGAGGGCCTTCAAGGCACTTATGAAGGATAAGACTGTTATAATGATTGCACATAGACTTTCAAGTATCAGGAATGTAGACGAAATCCTATTTGTAGAAGAAGGTCAGGTAGTTGAACGTGGTTCACATGATGAACTTATGGCTGGTCAAACAAAGTACAGGCATTTCCAAGACTTATTCAATAAGGCAAATGAATGGAGGTTGGCATAATGAAAGAAAAACTTAGAAACTATTTTGCTTTTAGTGAAGGGGGTATGAACAATACTCTTGCAGCGTCAAGGTGGTCATTTTTAAAGTTTTTATCCTTTGTATTTCCACCTATGCTAACTTTCTTTTTCCTACAAGATGTTTTGAATGGGAATATCAGACAGACATTTTTCTATATGGGAATTTTGATTGTAATTGCCTTGCTAATGTTCCTTATCCTGGCCAAGGAATACAAAATGACCTATGATGTAACCTACCAGGAAAGTACCCAGTTGAGGATTGACCTGGCAAACAAGCTAAAGGAATTACCACTTTCATACTTCTCTACCCATAATCTTTCTGACTTATCACAGACTGTTATGATGGATGTAAGTAATACTGAAATGGTAATATCACATGCAGTGCCAGCTGGTATTGGTTTTGCAGGATTCTTTACCCTGATGACAATTTTAATGTGTATGTCAAACCTGATTCTTGGTCTGACTGTTACAGTACCGATTTGGCTTGGAATAGCAACCATGTTCCTCTTAAAGAGAATCCAGCTAAGTGGGGTTAAAAAGTACTATAATAAGCTTTTGGATAATTCTAATGCCTTCCAGGAAGCCTTTGAAATGCAGCAGGAAATCAAGTCCTATTCAATGCAGGACCAGGTAAGGTCAGATGTTGAAGAAAAGCTTGAATCTACAGAGTGGATCCACCTAAAGGCAGAAGTAGGCTTAGGTCTTTTAAACTTTTTGATAGGTATACTACCATATCTTGCCCCGGTTTTGACGGCTACAGTGGGTGCAGGCCTCTATCTTTCAGGTTCAATAAATATCCTATACTATGTAGGTTACCTGATGGCAGCTACGACCCTTTCAAGCCAGTTTTCGGCAGTATCAGAATATCTCTTAATGATATTCTTCTTTGAAACCAGCTTTAGGAGAATTGGTGAACTGAAAAACGAACCAATTCAAACAGGGGAAGACAAAGACCTTACAAGCTTTGATGTAAAATTTGACAATGTAGAGTTTCAGTATGGGGACAACAAGGTGATAAAGGGACTATCTTTTGTGGCAAAACAGAATGAAGTTACTGCGATAGTTGGTCCATCCGGTTGTGGAAAAACTACAGTTTTAAGGCTGATTTCCAGACTTTACGACTACGATAAGGGCAAGATAAGTATAGGCGGTCAGGATATAAAGGACATAAGTACCAAGTCCATGTTTGAAAAAATTTCTATAGTATTCCAGGATGTAGACCTTTTTGACTTTTCAATTATGGAAAACATCAGGATGGGAAGGAAAAGTGCCAGTGATGAAGAAGTAATTGCTGCGGCAAAACTTGCCAATGTAGATAAGATAGTGGCCAAACTTCCTAATGGATATGACACCCTTATAGGAGAAAACGGGTCCAAGTTATCAGGTGGAGAAAGGCAAAGAATTTCCATAGCCAGGGCCTTCCTAAAGGATGCCCCTATAGTTCTTCTTGATGAAATATCAGCATCTCTTGACGTGGAAAATGAAATGGAAATTCAGGAGAGTATCAACAGGCTAATTGAAGGCAAGACCATTATAATCATTTCACACAGGTTAAAGTCTATTGAAAAGGCAGACAAGATAGTGGTGATGAAGGAAGGTCTTCTAGACTCTGAAGGTAAACACGACAACCTGTTGGAAAACTCTAAATTATATAAGTCAATGGTTGAAAAATCTAAGTTGACTGAGGAATATGTATACTAGGTATAGAATATTAATTAGTGGCTTTTTATCATATCTCTTAGGAGATTGACCTATTAAATATAGGTATAGTAAAATAGAATATAGCAATAAGGATGACGCCTGTAGTCGTTGTACAATTCTAAGGAAGGGGACAATTGCTACAGGCCTTATTCTTAGCAAATTTTTTAGGAGAAAGAGTGGTTAGATGCCTAAGCGTATAAAAGAAAAGTGGAAGGAGAAATCCTTGTTCATGTTTAAGGACAAGCTCCCCCAATTATTGATATATCAGCTGGTTACAAAGGCCTTGCTTCTGCTTAGTCTGGTTATCTTAAGGACCATAGCGGGTTCTCTTTTATGGGTAGCAGGTAAACCAGCTATCACCAGCAGTGATATACCATTTTTGATGAGGACATGGCAGGGCTGGTTACTTTTGATAATTGCCCTAACAGGCCTATTTATATATACCATATTTGATATTAACGTTATGATACTCTTGAGTAGAAATGTACTATATTCGGAGCATAAAAAGATGAAGACCCTTATATATGAGGCATTTTTGGCTGGTAAAAAGCTAATTAGACCCAAGGGCATACTAGTGATTTTATATATATCATTTTTAGCCCCAGCCTGTTTTGCAACCCTGGGAATTTCCCTTAGTTATACTTTTGTATTGCCGGATTTTATCTTGTCCGTTATTACTTCGACCAGTATTAGGGCGGGTTTCTACTATATCCTGCTTATCCTATTGGGGATTTTAGGGCTTTATAGGGTCTTTACATTTCACTATATGATTTTGAAGAACCAGTCACTAAATGAAGCCCTGGCTTCTTCTGTTAACCTAATCAAGGTCCACAAGAGGAGTATTGCAGGCAGGTACTTTGGATTTTTACTTAGGACAGGTTTGGTCTTGGTGCTTATATTTGCAGTTTTTGGAATAGTACCATATATAATTCTAGAAATTGCAAGTCCACCCCAATATATATATAGGTTTTTTCTCTTGCTTATAGTTTTTGTCACTACCTTGCTTGATGGTATATACGGTCTCCTATTTTTATCCTTTCAGTTCATGCGTTTGACCCAGATATTTGATGGATATGAATGTCCGGACCTGGTTCCAAGCAATGATAAAAAACATTTTTCAAGGAAGACTATTTTTATATCGGTTTTAGTTATAGTATTAATGTGTATTTTTAGTGCGATTGGTAGCTTGGTCTTTGATAGGTTATTTTCCGTGGAGAAGTCTACACAGATTATAGCCCACAGGGGTGGTGGCAGGCTTTCTACAGAAAATACCCTTGAATCAATTCAGGCAGCCATAGATAAAAAGGTTTATGCCTCGGAAATTGATGTGCAGAGGACCCGTGATGGCCACTATATAATCCACCATGATACTAATTTTTCTAGGTTGTATGGTGATATCCGTAGACCGGAGGATATGAAACTGGATGAGGTAAAGAGTCTGACTATGAAAGGTCTACATAATAAAATTGTCAACCCTGCAACTTTGGAAGAAGCCCTGGAGACGGCCAGGGACAAAATTCACCTATATATAGAGCTAAAGGGGAGAACTGCTGATAGGAAGATGGTAGAAGACCTCTACAGGATGGTCAAGGCCAAGGGTATGTTGGGCCAATGTGCCTTTATCAGCCTTGACTATGATATTATCAACTATATGGAAAGCAAGCATCCAGATGCAGAGACCATCTACCTTTGCTATTATAGCTTTGGTGATATAGGCAGGCTCAATGTAGATGGAATTGGTTTAGAAGCGGAGTCTGCAACAGATTCCAATATACGTAAGATTCACAAGTACGGTAAACGCGTAGATGTATGGACCTGCAATGTACACAATATAATAATGCAGTTTTTGATGAGTGATGTGGATGGGATTATAACCGACGAAGTTGAATCTACCCAGTTCCTAAAAAATACATTTAAAGACAGTACAGATATAAACAGGATTATAAATTGGTTGAGACCGGAGAGTTAATTTGAGACCTATATTTAATTATTCTTAAAGTAGGTAGGGTATAAGACCCTATATAAAGAAAAAGATATATAGACTAAGAGTGAGGAGAAAGAAATATGAATGGTGAAAATATAGAAATAAAGGGGTTTGGGGGTGATAGTCAAAGGGCCAGCGACTCAAGTATTAAAAGCGATTTTGTAATTAAGACTAGTGATGAATTCAATAGGTGTATAGACCATATATATGGCCTATTAAGTAGCTCATATGTACTCTATGATAAGGGCCTTTTTCCATCATCTAGCTTCTTTTCGATAGCAGCTATTGAAGAGATAGTCAAGGTCTACAATAGTCTCTTTTCTAAGAATGTAGATGGACATGCAGCTAAGGGTACGGGCAAGAAGATATTTGGTCCAGACTACTATTTATGGATGGATGATCGTTTGACAGATGCCGTGAAAGAGGAAGACCTAAAGGCTATATTTGACCTTTATAATAGTGGTGGTATGATGAACTTGAAGCTTGACTCTGTATACACCAATCGTAGGTCGGATAGGATGACAATACCAGTAGACCTTGTAGATAAAAAATACGCTAGAAATATGCTTTTATTTGCCATCCAGGCCTATGAGGATAATATAGCTGGCTATAGCCTTTATGCCATCAACATATCTAAAAAGACAGACAAGCTTTTTGAAGAAGTTGTAGGCCAGGTATAGGATGATAATAAGAAGCTGGGACAAGTAAAATGAAAAATAAAAAGTAAAACTTAATAGGGAATTTCAAGCATGGTTAGGATATAAGTAGTCGTAAGTTTAGGAGGAAACCGTGAAGATATACAAGGAACTAGAAGCTATAAAAGAAGAAGAGTATGCAGCCTTTCAGGCTAGGTTAATACCTAGCATAGACCCGTCTACAATCATGGGGGTTAGGGTACCAAAACTTAGGGCATTGGCCAAGTCATATATAAAAGACCAGGAGTGTCAGGATTTTTTAGTTAGTCTGCCACATGCCTACTATGATGAAAATATGCTACATGGGATCCTGGTATCAGAGATTAAAGATTTCGATACCTGCATAGAGAAGCTAGAAGCCTTTTTGCCATATGTAGATAATTGGGCAGTATGTGATATTATGTCACCAAGGGTCTTCAAAAAGCACAAGGAGGAACTACTAGATAGGATCAGGCTTTGGATTTCTTCTGACCAAACCTATACATGCAGGTTTGGTTTGGGGATGCTGATGACCCACTTTTTAGATGACGACTTCAAGCCTGATTATTTAGACTTGGTAGCAGGTCTTAGATCCCAGGAATACTATGTTAATATGATGATTGCCTGGTTTTTTGCTACAGCCCTTGCCAAGCAGTGGGAGGCCAGCCTTCCATATATTGAGGCCAGGAGTTTAGATGACTGGACCCATAATAAGGCTATACAAAAGGCCCGTGAGAGTCTTCGTATAAGCAAGGAAAGGAAGGACTACCTTAAGGGATTAAAGTAGTTAGGATTTATGACCTAATATTATCCCACGAAGAAGGTGGGATAGAAAAGAAAAAAGTATTAACAACAAGTATATCTTGATGCTATTGAACCTGGGATATCCAGCAGAGGTGGCTGGTCCACTGGCAAACCATGGATCTCGTAAGGCAATAGAAGAAACTGTAAAATATATATAAAAATATATAATAAGAGATATGTAGTATAAAATATATATAATATATAAGATATATACGATAGGATAGATATAATAGCACTATAATAATTTGTTTTGATGGAGGTGGATATATGAATACCCTGATATGCTATAAGAAATGTACTACTTGCAAGGGAGTCGAAAAGATAATGAAGGACCAGGGTCTTGCCTATGAACTTAGGGAGATAGACAAGGAAAATCCTAGTATAGAAGAATTAAAGGCTTGGAGGGAAAAGTCAGGTCTGCCACTAAAGAGGTTCTTCAATACAAGTGGTAAGATCTACAAGGATATGGGCTTGTCTAAAAAACTGGCAGATATGTCAGAAGAAGACCAGTACAAGCTACTAGCTACAGATGGTATGTTGGTAAAGAGGCCAATTCTACTAGTAGGAGATGAAAAAATCCTGGTAGGTCCGGATGTAAAGAAATTCCTACTTGGTGAATAGATATAGCCTATAAAAAATGAGGTCATCCAGCCCGTTGAATATTCTCTGGGCAGGTGACCTCATTATTTTTAACTCTAAGACCTAGAGTCTATTTTTTTGGATTATTGACGAAAGTCCATTCATAGGTATTTCTAATAACTAGGCCTGGATCTTTCTTTCCTCTATATAGGCATCAAGCATCTCAGAAACCTGGACTACCAAGTCCTTGCAAGGTGGCTTCTTAGTCATTATAGGCTTACCCTCAGGTGTTTTTTCACCAGTTAGACCCAATAGTTCCTTACAAATTATAGAGCCATTTTCTTCCTGGAATTTCTCGGCAAGTTTTCTGATTACCTTATAGTGTTCGCTTTTTGCCCCCTTGTCTTTAGGGTCTGTAAAGCCATTTAGTAGGCCTACTACCATAAACATACCACTGACAGCCCCACATACCTCTCTAAGCTTAGCCATTCCTAGGCCAAAGGGTGATGCCATTTTTAAGGCTGTATCCCTGTCTAGACCGGTTTCGTCACTAAAGGCTAAAACTATAGCCTGTGAGCAATTATAGCCCTCTTTAAATAAATCTCTAGCTAGATCTGAATGCTTACTCAATTTAATTTACCTCCATATTTTTACAGATTACCATACTTTCACATATCCATATATTATCATATATAAGAGTAGATTTATAGTCTAATATACTAGATTTTTTATATGGAAAATATAGTAATTTCTTACTCAGAGGTTAAATATTTAAGTACTACTTAACAGTTTTAGCCAGATCTACAAGACTCTGTCCAAAGAATGTAGAAGTTTTTGAACTTATATTGATTAGTAGCCCATCTTCTTCCCAATCAATACTCTTGTTATTGGACATTATGGCCTTTTTGCCATTTAGGTAAACATACTTAGCCTCATCTGTGCTTGTTTCATACCCATTTCCATCTCTTGCAAGTCTTTCCTGCATATAGATCCTTGCCCCATCCTTTTCAAGGATAAAGTCTGCTATTTTACCTGGAAGTCCATTTTCATCCTTGTAGATACCAACTTCTATCAGCTTGCAACCTGCTGGTAGCTTAGGCTTGAAAGCTAGGTACTTTTGTGCCTCCCCAAGTGTCTTGAACTTGGCAATACCCTCGTCTATAACTTTATCAGCATCTTTTTCTAGAATATATGTTCCATTTTTTTCATTTATTTCCTTTATTTTATTTCCGTCCTTATCGAATATGCCAGTATTTTTAGCTTCCTTGTAGCTGATATCATCTACCTGTCTTCCCTGGGCATCATATATTTTTCCCTTTAAATTTTCTGGGAAGTGGTAGATTAGTTTACCCAGGTCAATAAGTGGTTTTTCCTCATGGATAGTTATATTTCCATTATCAGTCTTAAGGGTCTTAGTAGTTGTAAAAAATTCACTACCAATAACCGGTATGCCTATGCCTGCAACTATCAGTAAACCTGCTATTGATGCAGCTATTAACTTTCTAGACCAAGGTCTAGTCTTTTTCTTTCCAGCATTGTCTATATTTCTTACCTTATCTATTTTATTAGCCATAATATTACCTCCCTTTATATCATCTACTGGGCTTTCACTAGGTCCACCAAGCAAATTATCCTCAGAATTTGATTCAAGTAACCTGGCCCTAATCCTATTTTTACTAACCTGGCTAGGCGAAAATTCTAGGTTTAGCCTTTCTTTTAGTTCATCTTCAAACTTTAAGTCATGTAGGCTTTCGACATTCTGATCTGGTCCTTCAAGAATATTATCAATTTCTCTTTCCTGATTAGGGCCAAGATTGATGTCAAGGTCATTAGATCTATCTATATCTTTTTTATTCATAATAATCCCTCCTATTCTATGTTTTTTAATTTGTATATCCCTACTAAAGATTGTCTTTTTGGAGTTCCTTTTTTAGTTTTTTCAAGGCCCTAAATAGGACGACACCCACATTTGCACTGGATATACCTAAGAGGTCTCCTATATCAGTGTTCTTCATATCCGCCCCATACTTGTAGGCAATGATTGTACGTTCCTTGTCACTTAATTTAGCCAGGGCAAGCTTTAGGCCTGAGTTGATATCTGCCATTTCTACAATTTTTTCAGGTGACTGGTCAGTGTCAACCAGGGGTCCTGTAGCATCCATGCTTACAGTTTGAATCTGCTTTTTCCTATAGAAACTGGCTATTTCATTCCTGACTATTGAGAATAACCAGGTCTCAAAACTAGACTTGCTAGAAGAGTAGGTGTTTAGGTTGGCATGAACCTTCTCAAAGACAAGTAGGGCTATATCCTCAGCATCCATATGATTTAGAGTTTTCATATTTATGAATTTATATACTTTATCAAAATATTTTTCAAAGATATCTTCAAAATTCAAAGAACCACCTCCCATCCTTGTGAATTGAATTAATCTAGATTAATTATAACCTCTTTCACCTATATATACGCTTAAAATAGGTTTTTCATTAACAAAAATTTAAAATTCATAAAAAAGTCCTCCTAGATATTTCACTAGAAGGACCCTTATCATGTTTTCCTAATTTTCAATTTTACTCGACCAAGACTCTTTGCTTGGAAGAATAGTTATTTAAATACTATATACATGTTCTTGTCTTTATTTTCTATAAAGCTATATGGATTCTTTTCAAGGACTATAGGTTTTTGATACTTAACGCTCATAACAGAAGTAACTATATCCTTGACTATATACTTGTCGCTTATACAGATGTAGGAAGTAGATTCAGGATACAAGCCTTTAACTATCTTTACAGAAGTATCAAATCTGTCTTTGCCTGCTATCTTGTCTACCTTTACCTTCTTTTTACTCAATTGACTATATACATCACTGGCTATAGTCTGGTCTCCACCTATGGCTAATATACTTGAATCCTTTTTCACTAAATCATAAGTATGACCAGGCATACTATTTTTCTTAGTTAGGAGTATAGGAATCTTCTTTTCATAGGAGTATGGAGAGATTGATGGTGTATCGTAAAAGTCTTGTCCACTAGCCAGGATAAACTGCTTGTCTGCATTCATAAACCTGGCAATCTTACTCGATGTTTCATACCTATCCTGACCCGAATAGTCATACAAGTTATATCCTTTTGCCTTAAGTTGGTCCTTGACTTTTCTGGATATAAGCTTGTCTCCTGATAGGACATAGATGTTCTTTGCATGAAGTCTGCCTAGTTCACTTAAAAGTTTTTCGTCTAACTCGTCCTTGTCAGACAAAAGTATAGGTGCATCCAGATAACCAGCTATTGAAGCAGAGCACAGGGCATCTGGGATACTGTCCTTACCGACTAGAACGACATTGTCATTCCTTCCAAATGTAGCCTCTGATATATGAGTTGACATCTCAACAGGACCACATGATTCTATATTTCTCGGATTATTCAAATTTTTAAGATTGATACTTACGCCATCACTGGAGTTTAGGACCTTCATAAGCTCTGAATATATGTTAACTTTAGTTTTGTAGGTATTGAAATTATGTGGACTGTCTTTTCTGATAAAACTAAGGATATAGTAGCCATTATCATTGGCATCTTTAGTAAGTCCGATTTCATAATTGTCTATTTCAATTATAAAATCATAGGTCTTAATCCTGGACTCGCTATTAGAGTAGTCTCCCTTTATTGAATCCAGTATTTCAGCAAGCTTCTTTTGTGCCTTCTTATCATTTAAAGTTTACTTAGGTCCAAAGAAATCACCGAAGATAAGGCTGTTGGACTCGTTAACTTCTTTATTGATATCAAAATCGATCTTATCAGCCGCGTTTACTGCGACTAGGGAAGAAGCTGAAACTGTAGCAGCTAAAATAGAAATTATCACTTTTTTATTAGCCATATTATCACCCCTTTTGTATACTTTTCTATAAAAATTACCATCACAAGAAAAATTATTTTATAAAAACTTTCCCATAGGCATACCCCCTAAATATGATAATACATATAATAAACATTTCCTATGCATTTCATATTATCATATTTTGTTAAAAAAATCAATTCTGGGGGGGTTGCTGGATTTTATCGGATTAAAAATGATTTGTGGTGGATTCTGCCTTAAAACAGCTTGGAGTTTTAAAGGAGGAAGAAAAAAGGTTTATAAATGAAAATGTAGTAATTTGGGAATTTATAAATATGCATGAAAGGGACATAAAAATAGGATAAAATATAATTATATAAAAAAATCTGAAAAATGAAAAATTTGTCTTTAAATATCCTTAGGAATAAGATATAATGAGGTTAAATTAGAATTTTTGGAGGGAATTATGTCGTTTTTAACAAATCACTATGTCTTGTCATTTATCAAATTTGCGATATTGGCAACTCTAGGCGAGGTAATAGCTAACAGCATCAGAAACAAGAAGCTGACTATACCTCATTCAATCGGATACAGGATGCTTATCTGGGGTCTTCTAGGTATATGGATAGCCTTCATGATGGGTATATTTGCCGAGGCTATGGGTGCCAAGTTGGCCAAGACTAGTTCAACAATCCTGCATACAAAGCTTGCTTTTGCATTCTTAACTTCACTGGTAATGAATACATCATTTGGTCCAGTCTTCATGGTATTGCATAAGCACACAGATACCTTCTTAGACCTAAGGTATGAAACTAAGGGTGCTAAGGTAACTATCAAGGATATCTGCTCAAGGATTGACTATTTTGCCTATGGAAAAAATGTCCTATGGGGAACAATACCAACATTCTGGTTGCCGGCACATACAGTTACATTCTTGCTACCAGGTGAATTCAGAGTTATATTTGCAGCCCTATTGTCAATCTGCCTGGGTATATTACTATCTTTAAAGTCATAATTAGAGTAAGCCAGTAACAGGTGATATGGGGTCATCCCAGTATCATAGTTGATGGAAAATAGGAAAAGAGCCTTTAATAACCTGGGTCAAAATCAAGGACTTACAGGGCTTATAAAAGAGAATATATGCCGACTTCAATAGTGGGGTAAACCTGCTGGCTGGAGTCGGTTTTTCTTATGCAAGCCTGCCTTGAGAAAAAATTATAATTTTTTTGAAAAATTTTTAAGAAAATTGAATATATATGAAAATATTGGATATATATAAAAATGAATTAAGTTAAGTTGTAAATTTTAGTATCATTTAAATTAAATCCCCTGAGGTTTGCTTATCCTCAGGGGATTTTTTTATGCATTTATTTATATGTAAATTTTTAAGTAAAAGTTTTTTATATGTGGTATAATCCTTATTGTATAATTGAGAGTTTTGTATGTACTATAGGAAGTATATTAGTAAAATTAAGAGCGGTTGGATTGTAAATATCAGCAATAGTATTGAAAGTAAGGTGTTAGATTTTGAAGAAGATTTTTAATAAAGAATTTAAAGAAAAATATATGCCAGACCCATCCAAGGTCCATGAGATTTTATATAAGGACTGTCAAGAGGTTATGAAAAATCGTTTGATAACCATTATAGTAGTGGCCCTAATGATATTTCCATCCTTATATGCCTGGTTTAATATTGAGGCCTTTTGGGATCCATATGGTAATACAAAGAATTTAAGTGTGGCAATTGTAAATCAGGACAAGGACTACGAGTTTAAGAACCAGAAATTGAATTTTGGTAATGATATAGTTAAAAACCTCAAGGAAAATAGGAGTCTTGATTGGAATTTTGTAAACTCTAAAACAGCCATGGAGGGCCTTAATACCGGTAGGTATTATGCTATTTTAACAATACCTAAGGACTTTACGAAATCCCTGATGTCTGTTACCCAGGTAGATGTGAGGAAGGCTAGGATAATATATACAACAAATGAAAAAACCAATGCAATAGCAGAAAAAATAACTGACCAGGGGGCTAATAAGCTTCAGGCAAAGATTAGTAACCATCTTATTCAGGTTATAAGTGAGACCTCATTAGGTGCCATGGGTGGAATTTCAAATATGACTGATGATATAACACCAAAGTTGACAGAAATGAAGAAATCTTTACAGAGGCTAGATGCCCAGTTGGTAAATAGCAAGAAGTTGGCAGAGAATAATAAAAATATGATAGGTGACTTAGACAAGTCCCTGGCGAGTTCTAAGGCGAGTCTTGATGCTATTAAAAGGACTATGAATAGTGCGAAAAAGATCAATGATGATATTGGAAGCATGGCTACGGATGCGACTTCAGGTATACAGAACTCATCAGCCAGTCTAAAGTCTGCCTTAAGAGATGTGTCAAGAATATTGGAATCGTCAGTCAACTTGGCCCAGTCCCTAAATTCCATTGGTGACAAGGGGGCCCAGCAGGCAGTCATAAGTATAGATAATATTAAAGATAAAATAGACCAGGCAGCTATAAGGGTCAACAATATTAGCCAGGTCTTAAATGATATAAATGTAGTAAATTCAAATGTATTAAATAATGCAGTTACCAGGTTGAATAATGAGTACAGGTCACTAACAGATGCTAGTTCTAGGCTAGCAGGTATTATAGACCAGGTAAACTCTACTAGTAGCTTGACATATTCTCAAGTTCAAGACATTGTAAATATTGTTGCAGACTCTAACAAGGGTATAAATGATATTATTTCGGATTTCGATGACTTGGTCACAAGGCCACTTAGCAGGGTGAATGGAAATGTATCTACAATTACCGGGGATATCAGGAGTATGGTAGACTCTACAGGCCAGTTGTACCCAAGTGTAAATAATTTTATAAATACGGCATCAACTTTAAATGGTAGGGTCGGTTCTAGTATAACAATTCTAGAAAGCTCGATAGATATATTGAGGGGCCAGGTTTCTGACTCTATAAAGATGATTGATGAAATACAGAACAACAAGGATTTAAAGGCCTTTAATAATGTAATTAAGTCAAATATACTTGAAAGGGCAGATTTTATTAAGAACCCAGTTGAAATCAAGGAAGAAAAGTTGTATAAGATGGCCAATTACGGTTCTTCTATGGCACCATTTTACAGTGTCTTGGCAGCCTGGGTAGGGGTTATTATCCTATCGACTATATTATCTACAGAGCCGAGTAAGCAGTATAGGAGTATTGATAGGTACTTGGGTCGTCTATCATTTTTCCTAATCCTGTCTCTTATCCAGTCGATAATAATATCGACGGGAGACCTTTTATTATTAGGGGTTACAGCAAAAGAACCAATCTTGTTTATATTGATCTTGATGCTGTGCAGTATAGCCTTCTGTATCCTAATATTCACACTTGTATCATGCTTCAAGACTCTGGGTAAGGGGATAGCCATGTTCTTGTTGGTTATCCAGATAGGTGGTTCTGGGGGAACCTTCCCAGTTCAGATGACACCTACCTTCTTTAGGACTATAAACTCAGTCATACCATTTACATATGGTATAAATGCCTGCAGGGAAGCTATAGGCGGAGTATATATGCAAAACCTGCTTGGAGATATAGGGGCCTTGCTATTATTTGCCATTATACCGCTGATATTCGGAATAATGTTCAAGGAAGATATAAACGACCTTTTAGAACCCCTATCAGAAAAGTTTGAGAAGAGTTTCTTAATGCACTAGCATATTTGTCAAAAGTGTTATATACTGTAGTGAAGTAGAAAAAATTTATTAGGGTAGTATGGAGGAAGTAATATGTTAACTGTATTTGTAAGAGTTAAGGTTAAGCCAAATTTTGAGGATGATTATGTGGCAGCTGCGAAGGCCTTGGTAAAGTCTTCCAGGAAAGAACTAGAAAATATCACATATGATTTTTGTAGGATTGACGGTTCAGACCATGAATATTGTTTTGTTGAAAGATGGGAGAGCTATTCTAGTTTGGAAAAGCACCAGGCCAGCCAGCACTATATAGATGCCAAGGCTGTCTTTGAAGAGTTAGTTGAAGACATCCAGACTACGATTGGGGAAATGATATAATAATAGATTGTCACAAAAAATAAAATTTCCTATTGACTTTTATAAATTCTAATCGTATAATTAGATACAACAAATAGATAAGAGCCGATGATAAAGAGAGTAACTTAAATGAATTTACAGCGAGTCAGGATTTGGTGTGAGCCTGATATTGGAGTTTAAAGTGAAGAGAACTTTGGAGGTTATTAGAGGAATTTAGTATTCTAATAGGTTTCCCGCCTTAAGGGTTTGAGAGGACAAGAATTAATTGTCAATAAGAGTGGTAACGCGGTATATTCGTCTCTTAGCTAGAATTAGCTAAGAGACTTTTTTATTTTATTTACTGGGGTTAACTGGCCAGTCCTGGTAGATTGGATAAAATGTTTATATCACTCAAGATAATTGACTTGTCAATAAGAGTGGTAACGCGGTATATTCGTCTCTTAGCCAGTATTGGCTAAGGGACTTTTTTATTTTGAATTATTATATTATTTTTAAAGGAGAAGAAAAATGAAAGCAGGATTGAAAAAATTATTAGCATTAGGATTGGTAGCAGTTTTAGCAGTAGGTCTAGTTGGTTGTGGAAACAAGTCATCTGATAACTCAGGTGGAAACCAGACAGCCTTAGAACAGATTAAGAAAAATAAAAAGTTGGTTGTAGCAACATCTCCTGACTACCCACCATTTGAGTTCATGGTATCAGAAGGTGGTAAGAGTAAGATAGTGGGTGCTGACATAGACTTGGCCCAGAAGATAGCAGACAAGCTGGGTGTTGAGCTAGAGCTAAAGGCTATGGACTTTGACGCCCTACTACCAGCCCTACAGGCAGGTAAGGTAGATATGGTAATCACAGGTATGACACCAAATGAAAAACGTAAGAAGGCTGTAGACTTCTCAGATATCTACTTCAAGGGTGAAAATGCAGTAATAGTAAATGCTAAGGATGCAGGCAAGTTTACTTCAGAAGACCAGCTTAAGAAGGCTAAATTAGGTGTCCAGAAGGGTTCTACTCAGGAAACATATGTTAAGGACAACCTAAAGGTTACAAATTATAAGACCCTAGTAGCAGTTCCAGACTTGATTGCAGATATGAAGAATGGCAATATAGATGCAGTAGTATTGAACAGCAAGGTTGCCGGTATAAATGTTACTAAGTATGATGGTATAAAGGTTGTTGAAAACTTGAAGCTAACTAGCGGTGGGGATGAAGAGGCCATGGCAGTTGCTATTAAGAAAGGCGATAATGCAGACCTAATCAAGTTGACAAATGAAGTTATTAAGGAACTACAGGACAGTGGCGAATACGATAAGATATTAGCCAATGCAGTAGACCTGATTTCAAAAGAAACAAAGTAATTGTAGAAGGTATTTATAATAGAGGAGTTTAGGATGGATTTTAGTTTTGTAAATGATTACTACCTGTCATACATACAGGGTGCAGGAGTCACAATTTTATTATCTTTTATGGCCTTGCTATTCGGCTTTATAGTCGGTTTGGTAGCATGTGTATGTAAGATATCAAATAAATCAGTATTAAAGTGGATAGCAAATGTATATATAGAGGTTATCAGGGATACACCACTACTTGTTCAGGTTATGATTATAGCATATGGTTTTCCAATGATCTTAGGTATCAAATACCCAACTATGTTTGGTTATGACGATACATTCACAGCTGCAGTAATGGCCATGATACTAAATTCAGGGGCTTATATAGCTGAGATACTAAGGTCAGGTATATCTTCAGTTGACAAGGGACAGATGGAGGCCAGTAGGTCTTTAGGCTTGACATATCTACAGTCAATGAGGTATATAATAGTTCCACAGGCTGTAAAGAATATTCTACCAGCCCTGGCTAACGAATTTATATCACTTGTAAAGGAGTCTGCCATAGTAGCATTTGTAGGTGTAACGGATATTATGTTCGTAGCAAACTCAGTTAAGAACTCAACTTATAATGGATTTGGACCATACTTGTTTGCAGCATTGATTTACTTTGTAATTACCTTTACATTATCAAAATTAGTAGGCTTATTAGAAAAGAAAATGACTGTAGAAAGATAGGAGATTGTAATGAGTAATAAAGAAGTTTTATTAGAGCTAAAAGACCTGCACAAGTCTTTTGGAAACCTAGAGGTAATAAAGGGTATAGACCTTGAAATCGACAAGGGTGACATCATGGTAATAATTGGGCCATCAGGTTCTGGTAAGAGTACCGTACTAAGGTGTATGAACCTACTGGAAAAGCCTACATCAGGCCAGATTATTTTCGAGGGTCAGGATATACTTAAAAACCTAAAAACCATAGACAAGACTAGGGAGAAGATAGGTATGGTATTCCAAAACTTCAATCTTTTTCCAAACAAAACCATTCTAGACAACATAACTCTAGCCCCAATGACAGTAAAGGGTAAGACTAAGGAGGAGGCTGAAAAGAAGGCCAGGGAACTGCTTGAGAGGGTAGGCCTATTGGACAAGATTGATGCCTATCCAGTCCAACTATCAGGTGGCCAGCAACAGCGTATAGCCATAGCAAGAGCCCTTGCCATGGAGCCGGACATGATGTTATTTGACGAGCCAACATCAGCCCTAGACCCGGAAATGGTAAAGGAAGTTCTAGACGTAATCAAGGAACTGGCAGATGAAGGTATGACTATGGCAATAGTTACACATGAGATGGGCTTTGCCAAGGAAGTTGCAGATAGGGTCATATTTGTGGATGAAGGCAAGATAGTAGAGGATGGAAGTCCGGAAGAAGTATTTAATAATCCTAAAAGTGATAGGGCAAAGGACTTCTTCGACAAGATTCTGGTATAGGTTAAAAGTATTTAATAGTTTGAAATTAATAGGGGTACAGCCATTTTCTCAATTTAAGCTGGGATTTGGTTGTACCTTTTTGTTTATAGCTATATTTAGCACATACAAATATATAGAAAGACATATAAATATATGGAAAGACTTATAAATAATATTAATCAAGAAAAACTATAAAATACTACATGCAAACAGGTTTAGTCTAATCAAAGAAAAAACTTTACATCCAGGCAAGTCTGTAGTATAATATATGAGTCGTGTAATATTTACACAGTAAAGGCATAGCCTTTAAATGGACAATGTAGCGAAAATTCCTACTAAGGTGTGTTTGGTTTAGGAGTTTCACACATCCATTTTTTCAAGTGGACAATGCACAAGGGGTGCATCCATAGTTTATATTTAAAAAGGAGAAAAAATATGTCATCAATTACAAGAGGACCTAAGTTTAAGTTATCTAGAAGACTAGGACTTAACGTTTGTGGTCATCCAAAGGCAATGAACAGAGCTGGTAAGGGAACTGCAAGAAGTGATAAGAAGCTTACACCATATGGTCAGCAGTTACTTGAAAAGCAGAGACTAAGAGCTTATTACGGAGTATCAGAAAAGCAGATGAGAATCTACATGAAGAAGGCTCAGAAGGCTAAAATGACTACTGGTACTGCAGTTATAACAACTCTAGAATGTAGACTAGACAACCTAGTATACAGAATGGGTCTAGCTAACTCAATCAGACAGGCTAGACAGATGGTATCTCACGGTAACATCCACGTAAATGGAAGAAAGGTAGATATACCATCATTCATCGTTAGTGTTGGAGACGAAATCTCTCTAAGAGAAAAGTACAGAACTAACGAATTATTCAAGGCTAACTTTGAAGCAGCTGCACTAAGCGAATATCCTTACTTAACTAAGGACCAGGCTAACTTCTCAGCTGTATTAACAAGATTACCTGAAAGAGAAGAAGTGCCAATCGAAATCAACGATGCACTAGTAGTCGAATTCTACTCTAAGTCTTCATTATAAGATTGATAAGAGGGACTATAATAAAGTCCTTAGATGTACCGAGTGTGACCAGTCACATTCGGTACTTTTTTTGTAAATAAAGATAGTGTATAAAAAACACCTCCTAAAGATGGACTTTGGGTCCAAATTAAGGAGGTGATTTTATATGTAGGGACGTGTCCCTGTTGAGCTCGCAAAGCGTGCGAAACAATAATCCACCCGCTATGCGGGTGCGCGACAGATGTTATACAAAAAAATCACCATTCCGTAGTATAATTGAATTGTTCAAGCTCAATAATAC
>ERZ772764.463-NODE-463-length-28421-cov-5.665832_pt1 | contig 28421 bp, 27 predicted proteins | sample MGYA00512163_ERZ772764 | MGnify/ENA primary metagenome ERZ772764 (study PRJEB29015, sample SAMEA2737903) | human oral metagenome | biome: human oral; feature: human-associated habitat; material: dental | place: China | collected 2094 ... | reverse complement strand
GAGAAGGCAGGCAACAGAGAGGGATGGATGTTGATGGTTTGATTGGCAAAGCGGCTGCAAAACTCGGGCGGGAGAATGCGCATATAGCCGGCGAGCAGCACGAGGTCGGGCGCGTGGCTGGCCACGAGTTCGAGCATGGCTTGGTTGAAATCGGCGCGGCTGGGGAAGTCTTTGGGATTGAGGGCGGCGGTATGGATGCCCTGCTCCGCCGCCCAGGCCAGGCCGGGGGCTTGGGGGTTGTCGGAAAGCACGGCGGCGATGTGCAGATTGGGGATATTGGCTTGCACCACGGCCTGCATATTGCTGCCGCGGCCGGAAATGAGGATGACGGTTTTGGTCATGGCGGAGTAGTTGGAAAAGTGGTTGAGATATGTTTCAGGTAGCCTGTGAGATGACAAGCAAGGCTACCTGAAAATCTTAGAGGCAATCAGCCCAGCCGCATCATTTCAATCTGCTCGAGGCTGCGGCCGAGGAAGCGCTCGCCGATGGTTTGGAAGCGCAGGGGAATGTCGCTCACATAGAAATGGTAGTCGGCAGGGGTTTGGCTGGGGTTGAGCAGGCCGGCCTCGGCCAAGGCGGCAGCAGTGGCTTCAGCAGTGGTGAGCGCGGAATCCACCAGCGCCAGATGCGGAGCTTCGCTTTGCAGCAGGGGTTTGAGCAGGGGATAGTGGGTGCAGCCGAGCACGAGGGTATCGATGTCTTCGGCGAGCAGCGGCTTGAGGTATTCGCGCACGGTGAGGCGGGTGACTTCATGCTCGAGCCAGCCTTCTTCCACCAGCGGCACCAGCAGCGGGCAGGCTTGGGAAGGCACGCGCGCCTGTGGGTTTTGCGCGTGGATGGCTCTGGCGTAGGCGTTGGAATTGACGGTGGTGGACGTGGCAATGATGCCGATGCGGCCGTTGCGGCTGGTAGCCAGCGCGGCTTGCGCACCGGCGGCAATCACGTCGAGCACGGGCATGCCGCCGGCGGTTTGCCGCACTTTGGCACCGGCCACGGCGGCAATGGTATTGCAGGCAATCACCAGCGCTTTCACGTCGTGCTGCATTAAGAATTCAACGATTTGCGCGGTGTAGGTTTCGATGGTGCTGCGCGATTTCACGCCGTAGGGCACGCGGGCGGTATCGCCGAAATAAACGATGTTTTCGTTGGGCAGCCGCTCCATCAGCGCGCGCACCACGGTGAGCCCGCCGACGCCAGAATCGAATACGCCGATGGGGCGCTGCGTGAGGCTGTTCGGTTTCATGTTGCAGGGTTTGCTGTTGCGGGAAAAAGCGTATTGTACACGCACGGCGGATAAGCGAAAGGCTACCTGAAATCTTTGTATCGATTTTCAGGTAGCCTTTTGAGGTGAATCAGCCTTATTGCGGCGGCGTGTCATCGTGCTGCTCCAGCAGGCGGGTTTCTTCGCGCTCCTCTTGCGGGCGCACGGTTTCAAACTCGCCGTCGATGATGTCGCCGTCCGCACCGTAGCCGGAAGATCGGTAGTTCTGCCCCATCTGATTTGGCCGCACCGCCGCCGGGCCGCCCTTAATCGGCAGCATCAGCACCAAGGCCAAAGCACTGGACACAAAACCGGGCGACATCAACAGCAGCGCCGCCACAATATAACGCAGCGGCCACAGCAATTGGTAAAACGACACCTCGCCCCGGCTATTAAACAGCGATCCGGCCAGCATCACCGAAGAAAAACCCAGGTTGCGCAGCATCACCATCCCGGCCATAAACGACAACACCATCAGCAAAAACGTGGGCATCCCGCCCAGCCGCTCGGCCACCATCACAATCGAAGCCGCTTCCGCCCCCGCCAACAGCAAGAGCCAAACTCCAAGGTAACGCATCGTTTTTTCCTTTTCAAACAAAGAAATGATTTTAGCTTCGCAGAAACTCAACACCAAAGCATCGTTTTAACGAAATTCGTTCCGCTTATTTTAGCGAAATTCGCTCCACTCTTTTTCAGGTAGCCTACAAGCTTCAGCAAGCGTAGCATTCGGTTTTTGCATCCAATACCGGGAAACATCATGACCGCCGAACAAATCTACCGGCAATGGCACGAAGCCGCCAAAAGCCGCAACACCGCCGCCCTGCTCGCACTGTATCACGAAGCAGCCGAGCTCGAATCGCCCCTGGTGCCCATCATCCTTAATCAAAACAGCGGCGTGCTGCACGGCAAAGCCGAAATCGGCCGCTTCCTCGAAGAAGGCACCCGCCGCCGCCCCAACGAATGGGTGCGCTGGTATCGCAGCGGCCAATACCTTGCCAGCGGCGACCTCCTCGTGTGGGAATACCCGCGCCAAACACCCGATGGCGAGCAAATCGACATTTTAGAGCTGATGCAGCTCAAAGACGGCCTCATCTGGCGCCACCGCATCTACTGGGGCTGGTTCGGCACAAAGATGCTGATTCAATCGGCGCTATCCAAAGCTTGAACCTTTAGGGCTCAACGGCCATCCCTATATCTGCCCGCCATACATAAAATCAAGCGGGTATTTTGCAAAGTTTTTCCAAGCCCACTGCATTCAAAGGCTACCTGAAAGAGTCAGCTTCAATCTAGTTTGCGGCAGACGGAACAAAAACTCCACCGGGCCCATTAAATCTAACGTTTCGTATTGCTCAAATAGCAAGCAATAAATATTGGTTGCGGCCTGCGGATTGAATACAGAAGGCATAGCCCTCTCCTCGCACTATATTTTGCAAACAGCCACATCATACCCTGTTCGCACCAATGCCGCCCGACCAGCCGGTTTGTTTACCTGCCATTTCCTATAGTATGATAGAAGCACTTCTTTACAGCACACTTGAGCACATGGCAAATTTGCTTGGCTCACACCCGCTGTATCTTTCATTTTTCAGGTAGCCCAGCTGCCCCATCACACGGAGCGCTTCATGAAATTCTCTTCCGCCTGCACCGCCCTCTTATGCACCGCCCTCATGGCCGCCTGCGCCGGCACCTCCTCCGGCGATCAATACTACCGCGTGCAGCGCGGCGACACGCTCTACCGCATCAGCCGACGCTTCAACCAACCCGTCTCCCGCCTAATGGCCTGGAACAACCTGAAAAACTCCTCCCAGCTCGAAGTGGGCCAACGATTGCGCGTGGGCAGCGGCACCAACCGCAGCACATCCGCCAGCAATACGCCCAACCGCACGGTAACGCGCACCCCGGCCGAGCGTACCAGCGCCGCACCCAGCAGCCTGCAATGGCCGGTGCGGGGCGAAATCATCACCCAGTTTAACGGCTCCTCCAGTAAAGGCATCGACATCGCCGGCAGCGCCGGCACCCCCGTGAAAGCCGCCGCCCCCGGCCGCGTGAGCTACGTGGGCGAAGGCATCCGCGGCTACGGCAAGCTCATCCTCATCAACCACACCGGCGGCATGCTCACCGCCTACGCGCACAACAGCCAAATCAGCGTGCGCGAAGGCCAGCAGGTATCCGCCGGGCAAACCATCGCCACCATGGGCAGCAGTGGCACCGACCGCGTGAAACTGCACTTCGAAGTGCGCGTAAACAACCGAGCCGTCAATCCGATGGATTATCTGCCGAAATAAACGTTTGGCACATATAAAGGCTACCTGAAACAAGCTCCGCGCATTGCTGCGAAGCTCATGTTCAGGTAGCCTTTTGCTTTACATCCACTATCGCTTCAAAGCCAACACCAACACCCCGCCGGCAATCATCGCAATCCCCAGCCATTCCTGCGCTGCCGGCCGCTCTTTGAGAAACACCACCGCCATCAGCGCCACCAGCACGATGCTGAATTTATCCACCGGCGCCACTTTGGAAGCCTCGCCCATCTGCAAAGCCTTGAAATAAGCCAGCCAAGAAGCCCCCGTGGCCAGGCCGGAAAGAATCAGAAACGCCCAGTTGCGCCCCGAAAAACCGCCCACACCCTGCCATTTGCCGGTATAGCTCAGAAACGCTGCCAAAGCCGCAATGATCACCAATGTGCGGATAAAGGTGGCGAAATCCGAATCGATGCCCTGCAAACCCAACTTGGCAAAAATCGCCGTGAGCGCTGCGAAAAAGGCCGAAGCTAAAGCCCAATAGAGCCAAGCGTTTGAGGCCATGATGATTACTCCTTATTTTATTAGATAAATTTCAAATAACGGGCTACCTGAAAACCAAGAACAGCAGTTTTCAGGTAGCCTTTTCCTGCTTTTTCAGTTCATCCATATCGATAAAACCACAGTCAGGCAAACCGCTTGCCTCCGAAATTTCGGCGCGCAGCGCGGCGGCTTCCGGGCTGTCGGCGGCAGGCGCGCGGCGTTGCAGCCAGCAAAACTTCCGTCCCTGCCGCCGTGCCGGCTGCCAATCCAGCGTCAACGCCCCGTCCGAATCCGCACGCAGCAGCACCGTGCGCAGCTCGTCCGTGCCGCCGAATATGCTGACGCCCATATAGCTGGCCACGCCGAAAAATTCCGCTAGCGCGTAATTCTCCACCCGTTCCCCGCCCCAAAACCGCCGCCGCACCACGCGCACAGCCCGTTCACTCAACTGAACCGCCAGAGGCCGCGCCAGCCATTCTATCCGCCAGCGCCATACCCAACCCAACACAGCATACACGCACAGCCCGCCCATAAAATACGGATTGAGACCAAACCACCAAGCCGCGCCGAAACACAGCGCCTGCACCGCCACCGCCCCGAAAAACCCGCGCATATCCGGCTTCCGCGCCGCACGGGCAGACCACAACACTTCCGAATCCATATCGCCTCCTTTAAAGTTTCAGCCAGCCTGAGGATGCAATTATATATCACCCGCCCAACGCCCACTGCATTACCATCTTCCGCCCAATCCGCTACAATACTACCCGTTTTCCCATATTCAAAAGGACTTCCCATGAACAGCCTATTGCGCCGCAGTCTCGGCATCTCCCTGCTCACCTTGTCCCTTTCTGCCTGCGGCCTTCTCGGCGGCAGTGGTTCGCAAACCCCTTCCCGCCAGCCGCTCACCGCCACCCGCAAGCCCCAAGCCGTTATCGGCCTGGCTCTGGGCGGCGGCGCATCCAAAGGCTTCGCCCATATCGGCGTGATTAAGGTGCTGGAAGAAAACAATATTCCCGTGAAAATCGTTACCGGCACCAGCGCCGGCGCCCTGGTGGGCAGCCTCTACGCCTCCGGCATGAACGCCCCCCGCCTGCAGCGTGAAGCAGAAAACCTGCAACGCGCCGATTTGGTGGATTTAACCCTTTCCACCAGCGGCTTTATCCGCGGCGAAAAACTGCAAAACTACATCAACCGCCAAGTGGGCAACCGCCCCATCCAAAACCTGCCGCGCAAATTCGCCGCCGTGGCCACCGAATTCGACACCGGCCGCAGCGTAGTATTCCGCAGCGGTAACACCGGCCAGGCCGTGCGCGCCTCCGCCAGCATCCCCAACGTGTTCCAACCCGCGGTAATCAACGGCAAACGCTATGTGGACGGCGGCCTCACCGCCCCCGTGCCCGTATCCGCCGCCCGCCAGATGGGCGCCAACGTGGTGATTGCGGTGGACATTTCCGCCAAGCCCGCCCGCATCAGCCAAAGCGGCTTCTTCTCCTACCTCGACCAAAGCCTCAACATCATGAGCACGCCCGCGCTGAACAGCGAGCTGGCCAAGGCCGACGTGGTGATCAAACCGCAAGTGCAGCACCTCGGCGCCGTGGGCGGTTTCGATGAAAAAGCCCACGCCATCAAGCTCGGCGAAGACGCCGCCCGCGCAGCCCTGCCGCAAATCCGCGCTGTGTTGCAGCGCTACCAAGTGCATTGATGCCCATGCAAAAGGCTACCTGAAAATTTCAGCCCCGCAGAAGCCCGCCAAGCTCGTTTTCAGATAACCTCTTCAGCCCAGCCCGCCGGCATCAAAAGGCTGGCTGAAACCCTACCACCCCATGCCGCACAATGCTGTTGCGCAAGGCCGGCTATTTTTCAGGTAGCCCATATCCCGATTGGGGCTACCTGAAAAATTTCCCCTTTAAAAAAACAACCCGCCGCACACCCATGTTCACCCTATTCCTCCCCGGCCTCAACTGGCCGCAGCCCGAAGAACTCCCCAGCCTGTACACCCCCGCCCTCAACCGCCTGCTGCGTTTCGGCCGCTTCCAAGCCGCCCCCGCCGCACCTGCCGATTTCTGCTTCACCCACCTCGGCGTGCAGCTCAACCACCTATTCGCCGAACCCTATGCCTTCGCCAGCCCCCTACACCAGCAACTCGGCCTGCACAGCGCCCAGCTGCAAAGCAGCGGCCTAGCAATCAGCCCCGAAGAAGCCGAAGTGCTGTGCCACGGCCTCAACGCCTTCTGCGGCGAAGACGGCTGGCAGTTCGCCCCCCTCTCCCCCGAGCTGTGGAGCATCCGCCTGCCCCGCCCCGCCGCCTGGCAAGCCCCCTGCATCCTCAACATCGCCGGCCAACACGCCGACCTGCCCCAAGCTGTCGGCCCCCAGCGCGGTCAATGGCTGCAACGCCAAACCGAAATCCAAATGTGGCTGCACGAACACCCCGTCAACCAGCGCCGCCAAGCCGAAGGCAGGCTCCCTATCAACGCCCTCTGGCTATGGGATGAGATGCCCGACACCCATGCCGAGCCCCCCTCCCTAATCGGCAGCAACAGCCCCTGGGCCGCCTACAGCCGCAGCCCGCAAATCCGCCCCGCCACCGTCAGCCTCCCCGATTGGCAAGCTAGCTCCGCCGAGAGCCAAACACCAATCGAACACAGCGCCCTCTATCTCGACGAACTGCAACAAGCCGCCGAACTGGGCAACCTGCACGCCTACGCCCACACCCTGCAACAATGGGACGAACGATTCTTCGCCCCCCTGTGGCACGCCCTACAACGCAAACACCTCCCCGCCGCCCGCCTCCTCACCGACGGCGAACACGGCGGCAGCCTCGAAATCCGCGCCCGCAGCGGCTGGGCCTTCTGGAAACCCAAACGCCGCTTCAGCGGCCGCTTAGACGGCATAAGTAAATAAAAAAGCTACCTGAAAGCGCAGCTTCAACGGAGTTAAAACTCACTGCATTCGCTTTCAGGTAGCCTTTGTTCAAACCTGCTTCACATCTTCCCGGTGCTGCCGAAGCCGCCTTCGCCGCGTGAGCTCTGGGCAAATTCTTCCACCACTTTAAACTGCGGCTGCAGCACGGGCACGATCACCATTTGTGCCACGCGTGCCATCGGTTCGATGGTGAACGTTTCGCTGCTGCGGTTCCACAATGAAATCTTGAGTTCGCCCTGATAGTCGGAATCGATCAGGCCGACCAGGTTGCCCAGCACGATGCCGTTTTTGTGGCCGAGGCCGGAGCGCGGCAGCAGCATGGCGGCATAGGCCGGGTCGGCCAGATGGATGGCGATGCCGGTGGGCACAAGATAGGTACCGCCGGGCGGCAGCTCTACGGCTTCGTCCAAACAGGCGCGCAAATCGAGGCCGGCGGCACCGGGAGTGGCGTAATGCGGCAGGTGTTCTTGCATTTTAGGGTTGAGGATTTTAAGTTCGACTGTGGGTTGCATGGTTATCTCGATAAAGATTTGAATTTTAATGTGAATAAATTTTCAGGTAGCCTTCACGCTCCTGCAGCAGGCTACCTGAAAATATAACTGCGCTACTGCTTAGGGCATCAGCATGCCGCCGTTCACGTGCAGGGTTTGGCCGGTGATGTAGCGCGCCTGCTCGGAGGCGAGGAACAAAACGGCGGCGGCCACATCGTCTGCTTCGCCGAATTTGCCCAGCGAAGTTTGGGCGGTGAAGGCCGCACGGACTTCTTCCGGCAGGGCTTGGGTCATGGCGGTATCGATGAAGCCGGGGGCGACGCAGTTTACGGTGATGCCGCGGCTGCCCACTTCGCGCGCGAGGGATTTGGAGAAGCCGATCAGGCCGGCTTTGGTGGCGGCGTAGTTGCTCTGCCCGGCATTGCCCATAGTGCCCACCACGGAGGTGATGCTGATGATGCGGCCGCTGCGCTGCTTCATCATGCCGCGCAACACGGCTTTGCTGGCGCGGAACACGGATTTAAGGTTGACCTGCATGATCTCATCCCACTCTTCTTCTTTCATGCGCATCAATAGGTTGTCGCGGGTGATACCGGCATTGTTTACCAAGATATCCAACTTGCCAAACTCTTTTTCGATGTCGGCAATCAAATTTTCGATGCTGTTTTCTTCAGTGATTTGCAACACGCGGCCATGCCCCTGCCATTGTGCCAAGCGCTGGCCAACGGCAGCCGCGCCTGCTTCGCTAACGGCCGTGCCGATCACCGTTGCCCCGGCTTGCGCCAGCGTGTCGGCAATGGCCGCGCCGATACCGCGCGAGGCGCCGGTCACCAGGGCGATTTTCTGAGAGAGATTTTGGGTAAGCATATCGGGATTCCTTTTAAGTGGGAAATAGGGTTTCAGGTAGCCCCAAGGTGTGTGAGGCTACCTGAAAATTAATGGGCGGCGATAAATGCGTCCACCGCTTCCTGCGAAGTGAGCGCGGCGCACACGGCGGCTTTATCGATGCGTTTGGCCAAGCCGGCCAGCACTTTGCCCGGGCCGCATTCGGCGGATTCGGTAATGCCTTCGCGCACGAGGAGCGCCACGGTTTCCGTCCAGCGCACCGGGCTGTACAGCTGGCGCACCAGCGCGTCTTTGATTTGCACGGGGTCGGTATAGGAAGCCACGTCCACGTTGTTGATCACGCGGATTTGCGGCGCATTCAATGCCACGTTTTGCAGGGCGGCGGCCAGTTTTTCGGCGGCAGGCTTCATCAGGCTGCAATGCGACGGCACAGAAACCGGCAGCGGCAGCGCGCGTTTGGCACCGGCTTCTTTGGCCGCAGCCATGGCGCGTTCCACCGCAGCGGCATCGCCCGCAATCACCACTTGGCCGGGCGAATTGAAGTTCACCGCCTCGGCCACCTGCCCTTGCGCGGCGGCGGCGCAGATTTGGCGCACGGCATCGTCTTCCAGCCCCAAAATGGCGGCCATCGCGCCCTGCCCTTGCGGCACGGCCGACTGCATCAGCTCGGCACGCAGGCGCACCAGGCGCACGGCATCGGCAAAATCCAGGCTGCCCGCGGCCACCAGCGCGCTGTATTCGCCCAGGCTGTGCCCGGCCACGGCGGCGGGGGTTTTGCCGCCCGCTTCAAGGTAGGCGCGGTAAGTGGCCACGCCTGCGGCCAGCATCAAAGGCTGGGTGTTGATGGTTTGGCCGATGAGCGCGGCATCCTCGCCGTTCATCATCGCCCACAAATCCTCGCCCAGCGCGGCGGAGGCCTGCTCAAAGGTTTGGCGGACAACAGCGCTGCCGTCGAAACCGGCCATCATATTCAGGCTCTGCGAGCCTTGGCCGGGGAAGAAAAAGGCAAAAGACATGGGGTTTCCTTATCTTATTGAAAAATATCTTGTTGGGAACAGTAGCAGGCTACCTGAAAATGCCTGATTGCGTTTTCAGGTAGCCTTTTAAAGCAATAGCAGCAGAAGCATTAAATTCCATTCATCTAATATTCTGATTACTCAAAGTTAGAATGAACGTACCGATTATTCTGATTTCTTCATTTACTTGGTTAGAACGGGAGACTCAAACAGGCTACCTGAAAACAGCATGCCGTATTTTCAGGTAGCCTCTCAAATCAGCGCCCGTGGTAGTTCGGCGCTTCTTTGGTAATCTGCACGTCGTGCACGTGCGATTCGCTCATGCCCGCGGCGGTGATTTCCACAAACTCGGCCTTTTCGTGCATTTCGGCAATATTGGCGCAGCCCAAATAGCCCATGCTGGAGCGCAGGCCGCCCACCAGCTGGTGGATAATGTTCACAATCGGGCCTTTATACGGCACGCGGCCTTCAATGCCCTCTGGCACGTATTTGTCGGTGCTGTCTTGTTTGTCTTGGAAATAGCGGTCGGACGAGCCTTGGCTCATCGCGCCCAGCGAGCCCATGCCGCGGTAGGATTTGTAGGAGCGGCCTTGATAGAGCTCGATTTCGCCCGGTGCTTCGTCTGTGCCGGCAAACATGCCGCCCAGCATCACGGTGGAGGCGCCGGCGGCCAGGGCTTTAGCCACGTCGCCGGAGAAGCGGATGCCGCCGTCGGCAATCAGCGGCACGCCGGTGCCTTTGAGCGCCTCGGCCACGTTGTGAATCGCCGTCAGTTGCGGCACGCCCACGCCGGCCACGATGCGGGTGGTGCAAATCGAGCCCGGGCCGATACCCACTTTCACTGCGTCTGCCCCGGCAGCCACCAAATCGCGCGCCGCCTGTGCAGTGGCAATATTGCCGCCGATGACTTGCACTTGCGGGAAGTGTGCCTTCACCCATTTCACGCGGTCGAGTACGCCTTGGCTGTGGCCGTGTGCGGTGTCCACCACAATCACGTCCACCCCGGCAGCCATCAGGGCGGCCACGCGTTCGTCGGTTTCCGGGCCCACACCCACCGCCGCGCCCACACGCAAGCGGCCGTCTTGGTCTTTGTTGGCATGGGGGAATTCGGTGGTTTTCAAAATATCGCGCACCGTAATCAGGCCTTTGAGCTCGTCTTGCGCGTTCACAACCAAAACGCGCTCGACCTTATGCTGATGCATCAGTTCGCGCGCGTCTTCAATGCTGGTGCCCTCAGGCACGGTAACCAATTCGGCCCGGGGTGTCATAATGGCGGATACCGGCTGGTCGAGGCGGGTTTCAAAGCGTAAATCGCGGTTGGTAACCAAGCCCACCAGTTTACCTTCCTGCACCACCGGCAGGCCGGACATCTGCCGCTTGCGTTGTGCACGCATTTCCAACAGCTGGCCAACCAACATTTCCGGCGCAATCGTTACCGGGTCTTTCACCACGCCGCTTTCGTGCCGCTTCACCTTAGCTACGGCCTCAGCCTGGCGTTTGATACTCATGTTCTTATGAATAATACCGATGCCGCCTTCCTGCGCCATAGAAATGGCCAGGCGCGCCTCAGTAACGGTGTCCATGGCGGCGGAAATCAGGGGCATATTAATGGAAATGTTGCGGGTGAGGCGGGTTTGCAGCGAGACGTGCTTGGGAAGCACTTGGGAATGGGCGGGAACAAGCAATACATCATCAAAGGTGTAGGCTTTTTCAACGATTCGCATGATTAAAACCTTCTTGTCGGTTGCTAATAATGCGGTCGCATTGTAGCAAATTTGTCGGCATTTAGTAAGCATCAACTACCAAGCATGACATTCGCACGCCAGTTGAAGTACAATGAAAACTGATTATGTAACCATATTCAACGGGAAGACCACCAAATGAATAAAAAATTAACCTTGCTGGCCGCCTGCGCCGCAACCATGCTGTTTTCAGGTAGCCTGATGGCAGAAGACGTTTACCAATGGAATGGCCGCAGCCCCACCTATTCCGACGTACCGAAAAACCTCATCCCTGCCAGTAGCAACATCGTGAACGTGCGCACCCAAACCTCGCGTCCTGCCGTTGCGCCTGCGGGCCATCAGCAAAACCAGCTACCGCAAGTGCAGAACAATAATGGTGAAATCTCTGCTGCTGAACTGCAAGCCATGACTAACCAAAAGCAGATGGAAGAAAACCAGGCTAGGGAAGAAGCCAACCGCAAAGTAATAGAAGATAACAATGCTGCCCGCGCCAGCAACTGCAACGTTGCTAAAATCAACTTACAACACGCGCAAACTGCCCGCATCCAAAACCGCGAGCAGCTCATCCAGCAATATCAGAGCAACGTAAATCAATTCTGCAACTAACGGCGCTCCAGCCGGCTTGATTCAGCCGGCCGTTCGGTCTTGCCGTTTCACTTTCCTGCAAACCTTCGGCCATGTCTGATTTCGACCCGCATGCCATCATCGGCAACCTGCCCAACCTGCCCGGCGTTTACCGCTTTTCGGATAAGGATGGGCAGGTTTTGTACGTTGGCAAAGCCGTCAACCTCAAACGCCGCGTGGGCAGCTATTTTCAAAAAAACGACTTATCCCCGCGCATTGCCCTGATGGTGCGGCAGATTGCCCACATCGAAATCACGGTAACCCGCTCCGAAACCGAAGCGCTGATTCTTGAAAACAACTTCATCAAGGCCTTGTCGCCGAAATACAATATTCTGTTTCGCGACGACAAATCCTACCCCTACCTCATGCTCACCGGTCATGCCTTCCCGCAAATGGCCTACTACCGCGGCAGCCTGAAGAAAACCAACCAATACTTCGGCCCCTATCCCAACAGCTATGCCGTGCGCGACAGCATTCAGATTTTGCAGAAAGTTTTCCTGCTGCGCACCTGCGAAGACAGCGTGTTCGAACACCGCGACCGCCCCTGCCTGCTCTATCAAATTAAGCGTTGCTCCGCCCCCTGCGTCGGCCATATTTCGCAGGAAGACTACCGCACCAGCGTGGAAGAAGCCGCCACCTTCCTCAACGGCAAAGCCGACCGCCTGCTGCAAAGCCTCACCGCCAAAATGCAGCAGGCTGCCGAAACGCTCGACTTCGAACATGCCGCCCGCTACCGCGACCAAATCCAAGCCCTCGGTAAAATCCAGAGCCAGCAATTTATCGACAGCAACAACCCCAACGCCGCCTACAACATCGATATCCTCGCCCTCGCCACCGAGCAGGGTGGCATCTGCATCCACTGGGTCAGTATCCGCAATGGTCGGCGCGTGGGCGAAAAAAGCTTTTTCCCCGACAGCCGCCACTCCGCCCCCGAAGAAGCCGCCGCCTATGGCGAAGCCTTCGTTGCCCAGCATTATCTCGGCCGCGACAAGCCCGACATCATCATCAGCAACTTCAGGCTACCTGAAAACCTGCAAACTGCCCTGATCGAAGAGCACGGCAAACAAATTCGCTTTATTGCCAAAACCAGCGGCGAACGGCGCGTGTGGCTGCAAATGGCCGAACAAAACGCCCTGCTCGCCCTGCGCCAGAAACAACAGCAAAACCAAAACCAAGAACAGCGCGTCCAAGCCCTGGCCGAACTGCTGCTGCTGCCCAGCGCCGAGCTCAACCGCATCGAATGCTTCGACATCAGCCACACCCAAGGCGAAGCCACCGTCGCTTCCTGCGTGGTGTATGAAAACCAAAGCATGCGCCCCGACCAATACCGCCGCTACAACATCAAAACCGCCAAAGCCGGCGACGACTACGCCGCCATGCGCGAAGTGCTCACCCGCCGCTATGGCAAACTGGCCGAAGGTAATGAAGAAGACGGCAAATGGCCCGACCTGGTGCTGATCGACGGCGGCAAAGGCCAAGTGGCCATGGCGCAGCAAGTGTGGCAGGATTTAGGCATCCGCCTGCCCATGGTCGGCATTGCCAAAGGCCCAGAGCGCAAAGCCGGCCTCGAAGAGCTGATTATTCCGCACTTGGGCACCACCACCCAGCTCCCCCCGCACCATCCCGCCCTGCACCTTTTGCAAACCGTGCGCGACGAGTCCCACCGCTTTGCCATCACCGGCCACCGCCGCAAACGCGGCAAAGCCCGCGTTACCTCCTCGCTGGCCGAAATCCCCGGCGTGGGCGACAAGCGCCGCCGCAGCCTGCTCACCCGCTTCGGCGGTCTGCGCGGCATCCAAGCCGCCAGCATCGACGACTTGGCCCAAACCGAAGGCATCAGCCGCGCCTTGGCTGAAAAAATCTACGAAGCCCTACACTGAAAGACCGCAACATGCCCTGGAACATCCCTATCCTGCTTACCTGGTCGCGCATCCTCATGATTCCGCTGTTTACCGCCCTGTTCTACCTGCCCGCCTCCTGGCGTGTGGGTATCCAAACCGTAAACACCTGCGCCGCCGCATTATTCGTGCTCGCCGCCGTAACCGACTGGTTCGACGGCTACCTCGCCCGCAAATGGAAGCAAACCTCCGACTTCGGCGCCTTCCTCGACCCCGTAGCCGACAAACTCATGGTGGCCGTCGCCCTCATCCTCCTCGTCCGCCTCGACCGCACCTGGGCCATCTGCGCCATCATCATCATCGGCCGCGAAATCACCATCTCCGCCCTGCGTGAATGGATGGCGCAGCTGGGCAAACGCAACAGCGTGGCCGTGGCCACCGTTGGCAAATTCAAAACCGCCGCCCAAATGGCCGCCATCACCCTGCTGCTGCTGCAAAGCTGGCCCGCCCTCGGCCTCGACTTCATCTGGCTGGGCAACGCCCTCATGTTCGCTGCCTGCGTGCTTACCTTGTGGTCAATGTTCTACTACCTCAAAATGGCCGCCAAAGAATTCAAACAACCCCGCCCGCCCGAAGCCGGCTGAACACACCGCACGCGCCATTAGCCAACCCCATCGAACCCTCATATTTTTCAGGTAGCCTCTTTCGCACAGAAGGCTACCTGAAATCTTGTATATATAGAAAAGGCTACCTGAACCACAGCCTGCCGCCCGCCGGCACTTTTCAGGTAGCCTTTCCCACAAACGAATGTTAATATCCATTTACCAACCATCCAAGGTTGGCCACTCACCCACTCAAGCAAAGGATCAAGCCATGTTTGCAAAATCCCTGTTGAAACCCCTCTTCCTCACCGCCTCCCTGCTGATGCTCAACGGCTGCGCCACTTATGCGCTGTGGGAAAATCATGATTCATCGCCAGACTACACCGTCTCAACCTCAACCCACACCGAAAACGACACCGTGGTCGGCTTCGCCCGTGTCAAGCCCGACAGCCAAAAACTGCCGCCCAACAGCATCGTCATGTTGGGCGAACGCTATATCTACGTGCTGACCAAAGGCAGCAACCCTCGGGCTGGAAGCGGCGAAACAGCCCGGGAAGTGGATTTGGGCGCGATTTTAAACGTGAAGCTGTCCCAACCCTTCCAAATGTACTCTCCTTCCGATGACGCCAAAAACTGCTGCAGTACCCCGCCTTGGGAAGGCTTCAGGCTGAACACCAGTCCGTCGGGGCAACTCTTCTGCAGCGCGGATTTCGATTTGGTTTATCAAGAAAACCCACGTCTTTCTCCCGCCGAGCGCCGCCGCGAACTCGCCGAATTGCGACGGCTGCAATTCAGGCAGGTTACCGACAGCAAAGGCGCATCCCGCTATGCCCGCACGATTCGGGTGTGCGGCCGGCTCTACGCCCGCCCGAACGGTATGAACTACGACTACCGTTTTGAAACGCCGCTGCCCGTAACCATCAGCACCACAATAACCACAACCAAACCCGTTTCATCCATATCTGCGGGAGGGGTTGGCCGCGCACTCGCCACCCCATTCACCGCCGCCCTCGATATCGTTACCCTACCCGTCAGCCTGCCTTTACTCTGGCTGGGCACAGGGATGCAAGAGCGCATGAAATTGTTTTAAGCGCAAACAAAAGGGAGGAATGCCGCTTGGCAGCCCTCCCTTTTTTCAGGTAGCCTTCTGCCATTGCATGATGGCTACCTGAAACGAGGTTTCGGCATTGTTAATCTACCGCTGAGCTTCTGCAAAGCAAAAACATCAAGCCAACCATTCCCGAATCCATCTTCACTGATGAACAACCCGCCTGCCCTACTCATCATCCGCCCCGCCAATCGCATTCCCGCCGATGCCGACCTATGCCGCCGCACCGGCTGGCAGCCCGTGCCCTTCCCGCTGATCCATATCCGGCCCGAAGCAAACGCGCTGGCCGGATTGCCCACACAGTTGCAGCAAGTTTCGGCTGCCGTTTGGATAAGCCCCACCGCAGTAGAAACCGCCCTGCCACTACTTTCAGGTAGCCTCATCCCTCGCCTGTCGCAACCGCAAATCGCCGTAGGCAGCGGCACGGCCAAAGCCTTGCGGCAAACCGGTTTTGCCCGTATCGTTGCGCCCGATAGCGGCCACGACAGCGAAGCCGTGCTCGCCCTGCCGTTATGGCAGCGCCTGAATCCGGGTGCATCCGTGGTGATTATCCGCGGGCGGGAAGGCCGCAACACCCTACCCGATACCTTATGCCGGCGCGGTTTTCAGGTAGCCTGTGCCGATATTTACCAACGCCAGCCGCTCACGCCCGATTGGGCGCTGTTTACCGCCGCACAGCCCGCCGCTGCGTGGATTACCTCTGCCGAACAAGTGCGCCTGCTGTTTGCCGCGGCACCTGCAAGCCTAACCCAGCAGCTGCAATCCTTGCTATACTTCGCCCATCATCCGCGCATTGCCGAGGCACTGAGCCAAGCCGGCGCGGCACGCATCCGCCTGCTCAGTTCGGCTGCAGAGCTGGAAAACGCTTTAATTGCCGAACGGCAACACCTCACTCAGGCTACCTGAAAATTGAAATTCCAATGTGCGCAAACGCCGCACCGGCTTTCAGGTAGCCTCACAACCGATTGAATAATATGAAAGGAATAGCATGAGCCAACCGGAAAACGAATCCGTACCCGCCCCCCAGCCTCCCGCTCCCGCCCCGGCCAGCCCTGTCGCGCCGGTGGTTGTTAAATCCGGCGGTAAAGCTTTGGGCGCGTTTGCCCTCGTGCTGGCCGTGCTCGGCCTGGGTGCCAGCGGCTTTTTGTTTGTGCAGGGGCAAAACCTGCTCAAACACCAGGAAATCCAGTTCGATCAAAAAATCAATCAGGCTGCCTTGGGCGAATCGCAAAATGCCGCCCTATTGGCCGATGCCGGCCGCAAGCTGCAAGACAACGAAGCTGTAATCAAGCAGCTGCAAAGCGATATGCAAACCCAGCAGGCTGAAGCCGCCGCCAACAACCGCGCCCTGCAAGAGCTGCTGAAAACCCGCAGCGACTGGGTGGTGGACGAAGCTGAAGCTGCGCTCAATCTGGCCGGCCAGCAGCTGGTGATTGCCGACAACGTGCCCGCCGCCGTAGCCGTGCTCGAAGGGCTGGATGCCCGTTTGGCGCGTTTCGAGCAGCCGCAGCTGCTGCCTTTGAAACAGGCCGTTAGTGCCGACTTGGCCAAACTGCGCCAGCGCCCCTTCACCGACACCGCCAACGCCGCGCTGCGCTTGAGCCGCCTGGAAGCCGCCGTGGGCGCACTGCCGCTCTTGGCCGATTCCAGCCTGCGCCCGCCGCAAGCCGCCGCGCCCGCTGCCGTCTCGCCGAATGACCCGTGGTGGCGCCAAGCCTGGAACCGCACCCTCGGCGGCCTCAAAGGCATGGTGGAAATCCGCCGCCTCAACAGCACCGACGCACTCCTGATGTCGCCCGAACAGGCGTTTTATGTGCGCGAAAACCTGCGCCTGCACCTGCTCTCCGCCCGCGTGGCCCTGATGCAGCGCCAAAACGATATTTACCAAAACGACCTGGCCGCCTCGGAAAACGCCGTGCGCCAATACTTTGACGCCGCCACCCCCGCCGCCCAATCCTGGCTGCGCGAAATCGCCCAGCTCAAAACCATCCAGCCGGGCAGCGGCAATGTGGGCGACAGCCTTTCTGCCAGCCTGAAAGCCATCGCCGACTACCGCCAGCAGCGCCAAGGCGAAATCCTCAGCCAACCTGAAGCCGCTTCCGAAGCCGCCGCTTCGCAGCCTGCCGCGCCCGTTTCCGTGCCCGCGCCAGCCAGCCAGCCTACGCCGGCAGCCTCTGCCCCCGCACTTCCGGCGCCGGCTCAGGCTTCCGCCACTCGCAAGGGGATTGAATCATGAAAGGCCTGATTTGGATTATCGTGCTATTTGCCGCCGCCGTCGGCCTCACCATTGTTGCGCAGCATTACAGCGGCAACGTGTATATCATTATCGATCAAACCCAAACCCAGATTGCGGTCAACCTGCATTTGTTTGTGGGCGCCATGATCGTGTTCGTGGTGCTGCTTTATCTGCTGTTGCGTCTGATTAACGGCATCATCAACATTCCCGGCCGCATGCGCCGCTTCGGCCGCAGCCGCCAGGCGCATCATGCCGAAACCGCGCTCAACAAAGCCGGTCTCGCCTACTTCGAAGGCAAATTCCAACACGCCGAGCAAGAAGCCGCCAAAGTGCTGGAAAACAAAGAAGCCGGCCACAACCGCACCCTCGCCCTGATGCTCGCCGTACACAGCGCCGACCAAATGGGCGACGATGCCAAGCGCGAAGGCTACCTGAAAGAAATCGCCCAGCTGCCGCATAAGGCCCAGCTTTCGCGCCACCTGCTCGAAGCCGAATCCGCACTCAACCGGCAGGATTATCCCGCCGCCGAGGCCGCCCTGGCTGCCGCTGCCGCCATCAATCCCAAGCTCACCCGCCTGGTGCGCCTGCAGCTGCGCTATATGTTCGAGCAAAACAACCCCCTAGAAGTGCTCGACCGCGTCGCCAAGCTGGAAAAGGCTTCCGCCCTCAACGCCGCCGAAGCCGCCCAATACCGCGAGTGGGCTTGGCGCGAGCTCCTCGCCCTCGCCACCGACTATCCCGCGCTCAAAGCCTGCCTCGGCCGCATTCCCAAAGAAATGCAGGAAGGCGAACTCTGCGCCCCGATTGCCGAAAAAATGCTGCAAATCGGCCAGTATCCCCGCGTGGTGAAATGGGTGAAAACCCACTATCCCAAACACCGCAACGCCCAGCTCCTGCCGCCCATGATTGAAGCCGCCCGATACCTCAGCCCGCGTGAACAGCAAAAAATCATGGACACAGTGGAAGGCTGGCTGCACGACGCCCCACAAGATGCCGCCCTGCTGCTGCACCTCGGCCAAATGGCCTACGCCAAACAACTGTGGGGCAAAGCCCAAGGCTATCTCGAAGCCAGCCTGCAAGCCCAAGCTACCCCGCAGGCACGCCTGGTGCTGGCCAAAGTGTTTGACGAAATGGACAAACCCGAGCAAGCCGAGCAGCAACGCCAGCTGGTGCTGACCGAAATCACTCCGGAAGACGACGAAACCGCTGCCGAATAGGGGCATACGGTAAAAAGGCTACCTGTAAACAAGCTGCGCCGAAATTGCAAAGCTCGTTTCAGGTAGCCTTACTAGTTTGTGTTTAGTTCGCTATACCTATTGGTGTCAACCTGCCCTGTCGCTGCTAACCGAAAAATCTCCTTTACCACCAGATTGCAAACTATCCCAACCCAACTTTATATTTACCCAAACCAAAGGCTACCTGAAAGCCCAAAACTTTCAGGTAGCCTTTTTCCATTCCAGCCGCGCTATTCCACCGTTACCGATTTAGCCAGATTGCGCGGTTTGTCCACATCCGTGCCGCGCACCAAGGCGGTGTGGTAGGCCAGAAGCTGTACGGGGATGGTGTGCACAATCGGCGAGAGCACGCCCACATGGCGCGGGGTACGGATGATGTGCACATTGGGGCTGGGCTGGAAGTTGCTGTCCAAATCGGTAAACACAAACAATTCGCCGCCGCGCGCGCCCACTTCCTGCATATTGGCTTTCACTTTATCCAGCAGGCTGTCGTTCGGCGCAATCACCACCACGGGCATATTCGCGTCCACCAGCGCCAAGGGGCCGTGTTTGAGCTCGCCGGCGGGGTAGGCTTCGGCATGGATATAAGTGATTTCTTTGAGTTTCAGCGCGCCTTCCAAGGCCACGGGGTAGTGGATGCCGCGCCCTAAAAACAGGGCGCTGTTTTTCTCGGCGAATTTGTGCGCCCAAGCGGCAATCTGCGGCTCGAGGTTGAGCGCGTGCTGGATGCTGCCGGGCAGCTGGCGCAATTCTTCCATATAAGACTGCGCCTGCTGCTCGGAAACATGGCCGCGCATTTTACCCAGGGTAACCGCCAGCCCGAACAGCACCACCAGCTGAGTGGTAAAGGCCTTGGTGGAGGCCACGCCGATTTCTACGCCGGCGCGGGTATAGAGTACCAGTTCGCTCTCGCGCGGCAGCGCGGATTCCATCACGTTGCACACGGACAAGCTGTGCTTCTGCCCCAGCGATTGCGCGTATTTCAAGGCTTCCATGGTATCCAGCGTTTCGCCGGATTGGGATACGGTAATCACCAATTGGTCGGGGCTGGCAATCACATCGCGGTAGCGGTATTCGCTGGCGATTTCCACATCGGTCGGCACTCTGCCGATGGCTTCCAGCCAGTATTTGGCAGTGAGCGCGGCGTAGTAGGACGTGCCGCAGGCCAAGATTTTGATGCTGCGGATGTGTTCGAACACTTCCCGCGCTTTGGCACCGAAGTTTTCCGGCTCGAAGCCGCCGCCGAGGAATACTTCGGCAGTATCGGCAATCGCCTTGGGCTGCTCGTGAATTTCCTTCTGCATGAAGTGGCTGTAAGGGCCCAGCTCCAACGAGGTGAGCGACAGCTCGGACACGCGCACTTCGCGTTTGGCTTCCTGCCCGCTGCGGTCGACGAGGCGGCGGATACCTTCGCTGCCCAATTCGGCAATGTCGCCGTCTTGCAGATACACGATGCGGCGCGTGAAGGCCACTACGGCAGAAACATCTGATGCGGCAAAGGTTTCTCCCTCGCCCAGAGCCACCAAGAGCGGGCAGCCCATGCGTGCCACCACCAATTCTGCCGGTTTGTCCTGCGCCATCACAGCAATCGCATACGCGCCGTGGAAACGCGCACAAGCAGTTTGCACCGCGGCAAACAGCTGATGCCCGTTGGTAGTGTATTCGTGGTGTACGCTGTGGGCAATCACTTCCGTATCGGTTTGAGATTCAAACACATAACCCAAGCCTTGCAGGCGGGTGCGCTCTTCCTCGAAGTTTTCGATGATGCCGTTGTGCACCACCGCAATCAGGCTACCTGAAATATGCGGATGCGCATTGGGCTCGGTTACGCCGCCGTGCGTAGCCCAGCGGGTGTGGCCGATGCCGATGTGGCCGCACAGGCCGGCTGCCTTGGCCGCGTCTTCCATCTGCTGCACGCGGCCCACGCGGCGCACGCGCTCGATCACTCCCTGCTCCGTGCCCACCGCGATACCGGAAGAATCATAGCCCCGATACTCCAGCCGCTTCAGGCCGTCGGTAAGAAAATCCACCACATTCTGCTTGGCGCGCACCGCGCCCACAATACCGCACATTGCAAAGTCCTTCTCATACTATTTGGTTGCCAGCCGCCGAAGCGGCTAAAAATCGGACGGATTATAGCAAACCAGGCCGCCATCCAGGCAGCCCGGCACGCCAATATTGCCTGTTTTAATACGAAGCCGACACCATCTTACCGTCTCTAAAATTCTGCTGATACAAAATATTGCCGTTGATGGCATAAGTGGTGAGCACCCCATTTTGCGGATGGGCGCGGAAATCATACAGGCTCTCGCGGGTGAGCAGCATGGCATCGCTGCGCTTCTGCCCGCTCTCGTAAAAATCCTGCACCAAATAACCCCTGCCCTGGCGGCTCAGCAGCTGGCGGTAGTAGCCGCCCTTCACTTCGTTTGGCACCGCCTTACCCTGCGCATCGAAATACGTAACCACCTGCTCTTCGATAATACGCAAACCGCCCAAATCCTGCACATTGCTGCCATTATTTCGGCTGCCCACCGGAATACTCAAGCCCGTGCCCAAGCCAAGATGGCGGCCGGCAAAACCCAAGCCCAGCAGCACATTGCTGCCCGAGCAGCCGGCCAACAGCAAAATGCAGGCGCCGGCCGCAAAATTCCGTTTTTTCATGACAATTCCCCCGTGAACCCAATCAAAATCAATACTTGATTATAACCCGTTTGAATAAACCGATATAATGCCCCTCTTCCCATTTTTCAGGTAGCCTCTCCCATGATCAGCAAGCTCACCGGCAAACTCATCGAAGCCATCCCCCCGCAAGTCGTTATCGACGTAAACGGCGTCGCCTACGAAGCCGACGTTTCCATGCAAACCTTCTACACCCTGCCCCCCGTAGGTGAAACCGTCTCGCTCTACACCCAGCTCATCGTGCGCGAAGATGCCCACCTCCTGTTCGGCTTTGGCAGCCACAGCGAACGCAACACCTTCCGCCAGCTCATCAAAGTGAGCGGCATCGGCGCCAAAACCGCGCTCGGTATCCTCTCCGCCATGAATGCCGACGAGCTCGCCGCCGCCATTGCCGCCGAAGACATCAAACGCCTCTCCTCCGCCCCCGGCATCGGCAAGAAAACCGCCGAACGCATGGTGCTCGAATTGCGCGGCAAACTCACTACCTCTAGCGGCGTCCAAGCCCAGCTCGCCGCTCAAGCAGACGATAGCAGCGAAGACATCGTCAGCACCCTGCTCGCCCTAGGCTACAACGAAAAAGAAGCCCGTGCCGCCGCCAAAGGCATCCCAGCCGATACCGAAGTGGGCGAAGGCGTGCGCCTAGCCTTGAAAAACCTGCTGAAATAAACAGATAAAGGCTACCTGAAATTTATCGAACCATTTTCAGGTAGCCTCTTTAATGGCAAATTAACACGCAGCCCTAGCAAAGCGAGCCAACGCCGTAGCAAAAGTTTAACTTTTTGCCATACCCACCCAAAGGCTACCTGAAAGCCCCAGCAAAGGAACCCCACCATGCCCCGTATCGGTCTCTTCGGCGGCACCTTCGATCCGATCCACAACGGCCATCTGCACATCGCCCGCAGCTTTGCCGACGAGCTGGATTTAGAAAGCGTCATCCTCCTGCCCGCCGGCGACCCCTACCACAAAACCACCCCCCGCACCGCCGCCCACCACCGCCTCGCCATGGCCGAAATCGCCGCCCAAGCCGATTCCCGCCTCGCCGTGAGCGACTGCGACATCGTCCGCCAGGGCGCCACCTACACCCACGACACCGTGCAAATCTTCCGCCAACACTTCCCCGCCGCCGAGCTCTGGCTGCTCATCGGCATGGACAGCCTGTTGCAACTGCACACCTGGCACCGCTGGCAAAACCTCATGCGCCAATGCCGCATTGCCGCCGCCCCCCGCCCCGGCAGCAGCCTCGCCCAAGCTCCCGCCCCACTGCAAAATTGGCTGGCCGAAGCCCTGCCCCAAGGCCGCCTGCACATCCTGCAAGCCGAGCCGCTGCCCATCAGCTCCAGCCAAATCCGCCAACAGCTCGCCACCGAACACACCAGCCCCGACATCCCCCCCGCCGTGCTCGGCTACATCCGGCAACACCAATTATATTGCCACACCGGCGCATAACTCTTCAGGTAGCCTCTTGCCAAAGCAAAGGCTACCTGAACTTTTTAAGTTTCAGGTAGCCTTTGGGGCAGTAGTTTTGGTAGTGGGTGTGATGCGGTCAAACCACAATCATCATCTCATGCCAGATTGTTTGAGCTGTTCGTAGCCGCCACGGTTTTGTACGTTGGTGTAGCCCATGCTTTCCAGCACTTGTTTGGCGGTTTCAGCACGACGGCCGCTGCGGCAGTAGAGGTTGATGGGGGTGTTTTTATTGGGAACGTGGGTGGCAATCTGTTGGCCGATTTGGTCGTGCGGAATATTTTTGGCGTTTTCCAGATGGCCTGCGGCATATTCTTCGGGCGTGCGCACGTCGATCCACACGGCTTCTTGGCGGGCAGGGGCCTGGCGTGGCTGGCTTTGCTGCTGGGCAGGCTTGCGACTGTGCTGGCCGTGAGCGGAAGCAGCAACTGGGAGGGAGGCCAAAAGGGCGATAGCGGCTAGAGAGAGGGTTTTCTTCATGGGTATCTTTCTCTTGATGGTGGGAAGGAAAATTTCAGGTAGCCTTTTATTCATTAAAAGGCTACCTGAAAATCGGTTTAGGCTTCGCGTGCATCTTCTACGGCTTCGAGGGCACGCAGAGAGTAGGTGTAGGCGGCGCCGGCGTTGAGGGAGATGGCAGTGGCGAGTGCACCGGCCACTTCGCTTTCGGTAGCACCGGCTTTCACGGCGGCTTGGGCGTGCACGGCAATACAGCTTTCGCAGCGGGTGGTCACGGCCACGGCCAGGGCGATGAGTTCGCGGGTTTTGGCATCCAGCGCTTCGGCAGCGGCAGCGCTTTCAAGGGCAGCGTAGCCGGCCAACATTTTGGGGTGGCCTTTGCCGAGCTTGGCAAATGATTGTTTAACGTGGGTGGCGTGTTTTTTCCAATCTAAAAACATGGTGTTCTCCTGGCGAATAAACTCAAATAAAATTTGAACGGGCGGCTTTTGCCGAAACCGTTTGATGGGGCGTATGATGGCATAAGTTTTAGTGCAGGGATTGACTGATCGTCTCATTCTTTTGACTGCACGCTATAACTGAAGCAATTATTTTTCCTGCTCAGCGGCAATACAAGCAGCATGGCAAAGAGAGCCAACACCGTATAAAGTAAAGCGTTTTAGTGATATGTTCCCGCCACCGACCAATAAGGAGAATAGAAATGGATGTGTTAGACAAATTAATTTATCTGGCGCGGCTGCGAGGTCGGATTGATGTATGCTGTCGGCTGGGCGGCGGGTTTCATTTGGAACATAAAACCGAGCCGGAAACAGCGCGGCTGCATTGGGTGGTGTCGGGCAGCGGTTGGCTGCAGGTTGGCAACAGGCAGGCAGTGGCATTGAGCACGGGCGATGCGGTGCTGCTGCCCTACGATACGGCGCACAGCATTGCCGACAGTTTGGAGGGCTTGGCGCAACCGGTGGGCAAGCCGCAGCTTCACGGAAACGGCGTGCTGGCAGTGAAAGACTGCGGCGGCAACCGCTTGCAATTATTGTGCGGGCAATACCGCTACACGCGCCATGCGGCGCTGTGGCTGGGCATGCCAGAATGCCTGCTGCTGCCGCTGCCGGAAATGCGGCAAACGGCATCGATGATGCTGGATGAGGCAGAAAGGCTGCGCTACGGCAGCGGCACGGTGGTGAATGCGCTTTCGCAGGTGATGCTGGTGGCGGTGTTGCGGCGCTATCGGCAGCAGAGCAGTGATCCTTCTTTTTTGTCGCAACTGGAAGACTCGCGCCTCAGCGGGCTGTTGCAGGCGGTGTTGCTCGCACCGCAGGAGGATTGGTCGATTGCGCGGATGGCGGAAATGGCGAAACTTTCGCGGGCACAGCTGATGCGTTTGTTTAAATCGGTAATCGGGGAGAGCCCGCACCGCTTTGTGCTGTCGATCCGCCTGCAGCAGGCGGCGGTGCAACTGGCGGCAAGTGCGGATACGATTTTGCGTATTGCGTTGGAAAACGGCTTTGTGTCGGAATCGCATTTCAACCGTGCGTTTAAACAATATTTCGGGCAAACGCCGAAGCAGTACCGCGTACAGCAGTTGGAGGAGGCTGAGAAGGCTGTGGCTTGAGGATAGTGTTTGAATTGATGAAGGCTACCTGAAAAACATGTGTTGTGTCCGCTGGGCTTTCAGGTAGCCTTTTACTGCATATGGCGGTCTCTAGTTTTACCCATCCAAGATAAAAGGCTACCTGAAATCTTCAGGTAGCCTCTGTTTACTCTCTAAGCCGTTCTTCGTATTACTGCTTTTTGAAATCTTTCAACGTGCCATCCACATTAAAATCAGCAGAGTATTTGGCGCGCGGAGTTTCGATGGTGGAAGTAATCCAGCGGCGGGTTTGGTTCGGTACCCACAATTGGAAGCTGGCGAAATCCAGCTGGGTTTCAGTGGCTTCCACTTCCTTGGCTTTCTCGCTCCAAGTTTTGGCAATGGTGGCCACGGTGGCAAACTTGATGTCGTTCAACGGGGTCACGTTGTCTTTCATGTCGCCGCCGCCGGAAATTTGTACCGGTTGCGGTTCGCTCCACTTGCCGTCTTCGTAGGTGTAGTGGTCGATATTATCCGGTTTTTCCGGGTCTTGGATGTCGATTTCAATGCGCGGACGGCTGCTGCCATAGAATTGAACGTTTTGGAATACATTCAATTCCTTGCCAGAGAACTGCGGCAAGGCTTTGAGAGAATCTTCTGCCGCCTGCAGAGCTTGGGCGTTGCTCAGGAAGTTGTCCATAGAAGCGGCTTCCTGTTGGCTGCTGCTTTCAGCCGGCTGGCTGGCTTCCTGGCTTTGTGAAGCTTGTTGCTGCGGCGCCGGAGCCTGTTCTTCACCACCTTTGCCGCCACAGGCGGAAAGGCCGAGTACGGCAGATACACACAGCAACCAAAGTGCTTGTTTAGATTTCATAAAGTCATTCCTTCTTTCAATATTGGTTGAATAAGGCAGCATTGCTGCTGGGCGGTATTGTAAAGAAAACTGCTGTGTTTTTCAAAATCGTAGCCGATAAGGCACGTTCTTCGCCCAACTTCTGGTTTCTCCAAACCGTATACAACTATTGATTTGTTGTTTCTCCACATCCTATCTCTAAAACTAATACCTTTTTACTATTGAAAATAATTCTCAAATTAAATAATATAAGAACGTTCTTAACGTTTATTTTCATTATAGCTTTAAAAAATAAGGAATAAACCTTATTCGTCGTATATTTTGATTACTAATATTTACAGGATACTAACAAATGAAGCCACAAGTCTTTCGCCCCAGCGCATTGGTGTTGCTGCTGGCCGCCGCTTTTGCCCACATGCAGGCCGCCGCCGATACTTCTGCCGAGCTCGAAACCATCGAAATCAAAGCCCGCAGCCGTGACCAGCGCGGGGCAGACGACGTGTACCGCAAAAACGTTTCCAGCGTCTACGCCGGCCGCGAATATCTCGAACGCTACCGCACGGATGCCGCCGGCGACGTGTTCAAAGGATTAAATGGCGTGTACAACATGAACACCCGCAACGCCGGTAGCGCGATTACGCCCAATATCCGCGGCATCAGCGGCAAAGGCCGCATTCCCGTTACCATCGACGGCACGGAGCAGACCGTGGACGTGTGGATGAACAACTACGGCATCGCCGACCGCAATTATGTCGATCCCGCCCTGTTCCGCAGCATCACGGTGGAAAAAGGCCCGGCCATGACGCGCGGCGTGAAGTCCGGCGTGGGCGGCGCGGTATCCATCCGCACCATCGAGCCTGCCGACATCATCCCCGAAGGCAAAAGCTGGGGCGTGGAAGTGAAAACCGAGTTTTCCAACAACACCGCCAAACCGCTGCAAAACCTGAACGACTATCTGGGCAAAGACTACCGCACCCTGCCCGGCAACCCCACTGCCGACGGCGCATCGGGCACGTTGGGCGGCAACGTGCCTTTCGCCGGGCTCAATTTCTACGGCACGGATGCCGACAAACCACGCCAAAGCAGCCGCTTTGCCGAATTTAAAAACGACCGCAACCTTTTGTTTTCCGCCGCCTTCAAAACCGATGTTTCAGACGGCCTCGTTGCCTACAGCGACCGCCGCAAAGGCACCTACTTCAGCGGCAAACGCGGCGCATCGGGCTACCTGAACAATGCTATCTACGACAGCGAAGACCCGCGTGCCGACCGCTCCGACGCCCTGATTCCCGATATGGCCGACCTCTACCGCCCCGGCGAACAAGTGCCCAACAGCAACGTTTCCAGCCGCAGCCTGCTTATAAAAAACAACTGGTATCTGCCGCGTGATCAGCAAATCAACCTGCACTACATGGACACCAAAATCCGCTTCGGCGAGATGAACCCCTTCATCAACAACCTGCTGCTGGGCTTGGGCAGCCAATACAATATGCAGCGTAAGCGTTACGACATCGCCCCCGTGCAAGGCATCGATTCCGACATCCGCAGCCGCACCTACAAACTCGGCTACCAATGGCAGCCCGAAGGCAGCCGCTGGATCGACCTCAAAGCCGACATCTGGCGCGTGCGCACCACCAGCACCCGCCACCAAAGCGGCGGCCCCGACTTGGCCGTGCCGTACGGCGACAACAAATACGATGCCTGGGCACGCTGCTTCCGCCACAACCTCCAGCCCGACCCCGCACGCGGCATCGCCAGCTGCCAAGAGCTGATAGACGAAGGCTACGACCGCAACACCCCGCCCAACGACCCGCCCGTTATCGACGGCGCAAACACCGTATTCTCCGGCGCGGTGCAAACCACCAAAGCCACCCACACCGGCTTCAACATCAGTAACCGCATGCGCTTGAACGACCGATTCAGCCTCACCCTCTCCGCCCGCCACCAATACGAAAAGCTGGACGAAAGCAGCGAAGTGGCGAAAAACGACCAAGACTTCTTCGGCGTGATGGATGCCGTAACCGCGCTTACCAAGCTCACCGGCCCGCGCTCCGGGCGGCGCAAAGAATGGGGCGCGCAACTGAGTTTCGACTGGCGGCCGACCGAACGCCTGAAAATCGAAGGCGGCATCCGCTACGACCGCTTCTGGGCGTTTGACGACCTGCTCGCCCGCGCCCGCGCCAGCCGCAACCCCGCCTATTCCGTTACCCAAAATGCCAACGGCGGCAACGTCATCAGCGGCATTGCTCTGCCGTATTTGCAACTGATGACGCAGGAAGAAATCGATGCCTACCGCCGCGCCAGAGCCGAAATCGACGCCGACCCGGGCAATTTCGAAACCATCTACCGCAACTTCGAACAACGCTACGGCTTCTTCCCCGACGAGAGCCTGTCGCGCCACGACCAAAACGGCAACACCGGCTATGTGGACGGCAATGGCCAATACCAGGCTTTCGATGAAAGCCGCACCGTACTCTACCGCCCGATGCGCCCCAAAATCGTGGAATACGGCAACCGCAAATTCCACGGCCCCGCCTTTGAAAACGGCCTGTTCGACCAGCGCGTAAGCAACCCGCAGGGCAGGCAGGGCAGCTTCTACCGCCATCTGCGGGTTCGAAATGGAAGTTTTCACTATCGGTCGTCAAGCCGCGTGCTTGACATTACACATGACGAGTATAGACGGAGCATGTACACGGAA
>ERZ772764.461-NODE-461-length-28434-cov-14.250361_pt1 | contig 28434 bp, 30 predicted proteins | sample MGYA00512163_ERZ772764 | MGnify/ENA primary metagenome ERZ772764 (study PRJEB29015, sample SAMEA2737903) | human oral metagenome | biome: human oral; feature: human-associated habitat; material: dental | place: China | collected 2094 ... | reverse complement strand
GCCTTGAGAGAAGAAAAGGAAGCTGCGCGTCTCAAGGCGAAAAAGCAGCGATTATCAAAACGCTCCGCCAACAAGGCTATCAACTAAAGCATCTTTTAAAAGCTATGCCAATGTCTAAATCTACCTATTATTTTGAACTTACTAAAGTAGATCTTGTAGATAAAAGAAATACAGAGCTCAAAGATGAAATTCAAAAGATTTTTACAGAACATAAAGGTCGGTATGGTGTACGCCGTGTATACCAAGAACTTCTTAATCGAGGCTTTGTAGTCAATCATAAACGAGTACAAAGACTTATGCATAGTATGAGACTCGCAGGAAAGCGACCGAAGGAAAAGTATCACTCTTACAAAGGGAAAGTTGGTAAAGTAGCAGAAAATATCGTCAATAGAGATTTTAGTACAACTGCACCATTACAAAAATGGACTACTGATGTGTCTCAATTTAATTTCTCGTGGGGAAAATGCTATTTGTCGCCTATTTTAGATATGAATACGAATGAGATAATTGCTTATGACTTAGCATTAAGGCCTAACTTAGAACAGATTTCTCGTATGTTAGAGAACGCCTTTAAGAAGTTTACTAATCTTTCAGGGTTAATCTTCCACTCTGATCAAGGATGGCAATACCAACATAACTATTTTAGACAAGCACTTAAAGAACATGGGATTATTCAGTCTATGTCTAGAAAAGGAAATTGTTATGATAACTCTGTGATGGAAACCTTTTTTGGTAGATTGAAAACAGAAATATATTATGGTTTTGAAAAAGAATATGCATCATTTAATGCTTTTGCAGTAGCAATAGAAGAATATATTAACTATTACAACAATAGAAGGATCCAGAAAAAAACAAAATGGATGCCCCCTGTAAAATACAGGGAAGCATCCATGTGTTTAGGCTAGTAAATAATATGTGTCCAGGAAAATGGGTACATATCACTACCGAAGGGCTTTTGTATATACAACAACGGCGGTTCTACCAAGGACCGCCGTTTTATTATCCCCTATTATTTAAAGAGGGTGTTAAATAAGTTTTGCAACAAGGAAAGCAAAGAGCTAAGAATGTCTTGTGCTGTTTTATCTGTATTATTTGTAGTGTTAGCTGTTGTTACAGAACCAGCTGTTTTAGTAGGTTCTGCTGTTACTGTAGTTTTAGCAGCAGGAGCTGGTGTAACTGTAGTGGCTACAGGTTCCACAGGTGCTCTACCAGTAGATGGTGTAGGTGTCAAAACTGGGGGACGAATGGAATCAGTATATTTATAGCCATAAGATGCGTTAGCTGGTTGTGCTGTAAATGCTACAACGCCTAAAGCCATGACAGACGCCATAAGAGTTATAGATAATTTTTTAGCTTTTCTCATAAGAAACCTCCTAATAAAACACATGTATAATCCACTATGTCATCAAATGTTTTGATAACAATTCGCATTGTATTCTTAAGAGATAAGCAAAACATGAAAAATTTTAAACTTCATCGAATCTTAATCGATTTCAAGCTATCGGATAAGCCTTTAATTGATTCTTTGGCATCATCTAAAATGCCTTTTGCATCACTTGGTGGTTTGATATTTTCTTGATTCATCGATTGGCTATTACCTTGCACCCGTTTCATATTTTGACTTGCCTGTGCCATATCATTTTTTATACCATCAATCGTCTTGCCAAGCTCACCAAAGGTACTTTCATCATAGATTGCAAAATTACTACCCCCATTGGATGTAATATTCAACGGCCCCAGTGTTAATTCCCCATTATCAATATGTAATGCATTCGTAGAAATTGTAGATATCGACGTATGTACCTTTACATCTGCGAAGGATAAATGTCGTCCTTGATTGTAAAAGCGTCCCGTAATCGATTGTATAGGAATGAGTATGTAACGACCTGCACCAGATGTAAAATCGCCCCATACCTCCATATCCTTCGGTTGTCCCTTACTTGAAAAATTAAGGTTCGCCGATACAGGAACAGAAAAATCTGACGTTTTTAAGGCCATGCTACTATCTAGATCCGTAGCAACCCCCGTTAATTCATAGGCCCGTGTATCTAGATTATATACACCTTTAGCCTTTAACTTACCGCCAAATACATTAGCATATACCTCTTTAAAATCTAATATGCCATCTTGGTAGGTCACATCACCTACCACATTTTCAAAGGTTAGTGCAGGGATTCTAAGGATTGGCATGGTAACACGCCCCGATGCAAAGGGCCGATTAATATCTCCTGTCACTGCTGTCAGCAAGGTCATCTTATCGTGAATACTATCACCAAAGCCCAAGGATGCCGGATCTACGCCATAAATATTCAGCTTCATATTCAGCGTAGGCATACGATGCTTAAGCACATCTTTTAAATCGATACGGCCGTCCAATGTAAGGCCATCCCCAATTGCAGTGCCTCCGAATTTACCAGTTGTCAGATTCATGCGAATGGCACGATTCGTATCGATATCAAACCGCGCATTAACATCGTTCATCACATAATGTCGATTCTTTTGGAATACTTCTAATTGGCAGTCTGAAAGCTTCACAATCGCATCAATATGTTGACCATTCCAGTTAAAGTTACGCACCTTTTTCCCTAGTTCTTCTTGACGTTCTAGCGTCGTTTTTTTAGGTGCTTTAGGTCGCTGTTCTACTTCAGATAATGGTTTATTAATATCAGGAGAAGCAGGCACAAAATCGACTCGATTATCGTCATCTAAATCTACTACAATGACCGCATCATTTAATTCTATACCTCGGATGGCAGATGCCTTGAAATTACGGGTAATCACATCCCACATATTAACGCGTATCTTGCCAGAAGGTACGGTCATCAACTGATGTCCATCGACATCAGTCCATTGCAAATCCTCAAAGGATATGGTCCCCCATGGAGTGGCGCTCAGGCTAGCAACGGTAATAGTCCCGCGCATCATGGTCTGATGCGATATTACCTCATTAAAAATAACACCCATGCCTCGACTCGCAATAGTAAATAAGATAGAGATAATGACTACCGTAATTCCGATAAATGCAATAATGCCTAGTATGCCTCGCCTATATAATTGTATATATTTGCTCCAATACGAGCGTAATCGTCTAGTCATACAATTATTATAGCATTAAATTTTACAAAACCAATCACTCACAAATGTATAAACGCAAAGAGCTGCTACACACCAAAGTAAGTAGCAGCTCTCGTATTACATATATGATTAATTAAGCTTCATCGTCAGTAACAGCCTTCGTACCGCGCGTACCGGTTCTAATCCGCATGGAATCTTCTACGTCATACACAAAAATCTTACCGTCCCCTACTTCGCCAGTTTGCAAGGTATCGCGCGCCGTATCCATCACCAGATCAACAGGCACATCACATACAACAGTTTCAACCTTTACCATAGGCACGAGATTGACCGAGTACTCTTGTCCCCGATAGACTTCGGTATGCCCTTTTTGCAATCCACAGCCAAACACTTGGGAAACTGTCATCCCTTGAATGCCAATACGATTTAAGGCCTCTTTTAAATCTTCTAATTGCTCTGCCCGAGCAATGATATCTACTTTTTTCATCCGTTTCATAGTATCACCTCATCTGCGTTTTCATTACATCTATTGTACCATCTGTGAAAGCTAGCTTTCACAAAAAACAATTTATACCAAGGAATGTTGGTCAGAGGTAATAAAACGTCCACTACTTTTAAATTCAGATTGATTATACGCACCTTCGCCGTGTTCACTAATGTCGATGCCCAAGGATTCGGCACTAATACTAACGCGCATATCCATAAATAGACTAACGACCTTGAAGATAATAGTTGTGCCGATAATAGCAAGCGCAATGGCTACAACGAGAGAAATCAGTTGAGGAATGAGTAAGTTACCACCATAAAATAAACCATCTGCACCATCAGGATTTACACTGACCGTAGCAAATAAACCGGTAGCAATGGCCCCCCACATACCACCTACACCGTGGATACCAAAAGCATCGAGAGAATCATCATAACCAAACTTGCTCTTTAAAATTGCGACCGCTACATAGCAACAGATGGCGCCAACGAAACCGATTGGAATGGCCACCACCGGTGTTACAAATCCAGCTGCTGGCGTAATAGCAACAAGTCCGGATACGCCACCAGATACGGCACCCAACACGGTCGGTTTACCACGGTGATATCGTTCTACCAATACCCAACCAACGATGCCGATAGCAGCAGACATTTGCGTCGTCAACACTGCATTTGCAGCCAAGGTGCTTGCCCCTAGAGCAGAACCGGCATTAAAGCCGAACCAACCGAACCATAACATGGCGCCACCGAGAACAGTCATTGGCAAGTGATGCGGTAGCATTGGCATGCGCCCATAACCACGACGACGACCTAAGAGCAAACAAAGTACGAGGCCTGATACCCCAGACAATACGTGGATAACGAGACCACCAGCAAAGTCGAGGGCCCCAAGATTGGCGAGAAATCCACCGCCCCATACCCAATGGGCCATTGGATTATAAATGAATATAGACCAGATAATAGCAAATATCACAAATGGAGCAAAACGCATACGTCCCGTAATGGAACCGCTCATGATGGCCGGTGTGATGATAGCAAACATACATTGGAAGGCAATGAATGCCATTTCTGGAATATTCGCACCTTCCATAATACTATTCTCAGTCCCCATAAGGCCAATTTTATGCAGACTTCCGATGATACCATGTACATCATCACCAAAGATTAATGTATAGCCTATAAGCATAAATTCAACGGAGATAACGCCAATTAGAAAGAAGCTCTGCATGATAGTGCTAAGTACGTTTTTACTCCGTGCCATACCTCCATAAAATAAGGCAAGCCCTGGTGTCATAAAAAACACCATAGCAGATGCTATGAGTACCCATGCCGTATTACCTGTATCGATACCTATCATAATAGACTCCTTTCATACAAAAAGCGCCTAGTCTCAGAATGTTCTGAAAACTAGGCGCCGTTACCTAACTATTTTATTATAGTAATATATATATCACTATATACATCGTATATTAGATTATGATGTATGTCAACAAATTCTATAGAATTTTACATTTTCTTTTCTAAAGCATTTTAAAACTCTATAAAGCTAAACGGTTTAATATCATTCAAGTCCATATTCAGGTAAAGGAGTAAACAAATACTTCTTACATGTATATATAGGTTACCATTTTATAAAAGACATCCCTTTTTTATGTATCTTTCTATCTATCACTCTTGGTTATCATATAAAACTATTTATTTAAACTTTACAAAGCATAAAAGTTGAGATGCTAAATAATATCAAGAATTAATAATTATGATAAAAGCCGCCTATTAAAGTCGGCTTTTTTTGTATGTCTTCCCCCAATTACATAATTCGGTCATAAGTGGAATCAGTGTTTTACCTGTATCTGTCATAGAATATTTAACTCTAATTGGCGATTCATCATATACAACTCTAGATACAATACCCGCTTCTTCTAGTGTACGTAATTGAGCCGTCAATACTTTTGTCGTTATATCTCCTAATAATCGTTGTAATTGATTAAAGTGAATTGACTCTCCCTTTAGTAAATAATACAGTATTTTTAACCTCCACTTACCGCTTAACAGATTTAAAGCAATCTCTATAGGACATTCTTGGTTAATAGAATCTACTTTCGACAAAATACTACCTTCTTTCACACCTACTATACTAAAGAATACGTAGTATAGAGAAAGTGCCTTCTTGTTATATATCATAATAAAGCGTACAGTTATTACTATAATATATTTAGCAGTAAAATAATAGGAGATGAATAACAATGGTTATAGATAGTCACGAACACGTAATATTGCCAACCGAAAATCAAATAGAGTTGATGAATCAATCAAAAATTGATAAAGCTATTCTATTTACTACAACTCCTCATCCCGAACAAGCTCATTCTTTACAGGAATTAAAACAACAAATTTCTATGCTAAATTCCGTGTTAAATGGAGATATAAATGCGAAAGAAAAGAAAAGACTATATGAAAATAATATAAAAGATTTAACCACAGCAATGAATTATTACCCTGATAGATTTCTAGGTTTTGGGAATATACCATTAGGTATGACACCATTCGATATAGAATTATGGATTGACAAACAAATATGTAGAAATCACTTAATGGGGCTTGGAGAATTTACACCTAGTACTGTTGCTCAAATACAACAAGTAGAGGACATTATGAAAATAGTATGCTCCAATAGAATATATCCCCTCTGGATACATACATTTCTACCAGTAACAAAAGAAATGATATTTTCACTTGTAGATTTATGTAAAAAATTCCCTACAGTGCCAATCATTTTTGGTCATTTAGGCGGTACTAATTGGATGGAATTAATTGAATTAGCAAAAACAGTACCTAATATATATTTAGATTTATCAGCACAATTTACATCTATAGCAACAAAAATGGCATTATTAGAACTGCCTGAAAGATGCTTATTTAGTTCTGATGCACCATATGGTAATCCCTTTCTCTATCGACAAATGATAGAATATCTAAGTCCATCAAAGACAATCACAAATCTAGTATTAGGAGAAAATATTATGGAATTACTTACCAAATTAAATCTACTGTAATATGTCTGTTTGATTAAATTAATTCCTATGTTATTTTTTTCGGTTCCCCAGTGAACATCGTTTTACTCGTGCATTTGCTATATCGATATTCGTAGAATACTGTGCAGTCCAACACGTTCCTATCAATCGTCGCTTTGCTCCTCAGCTATCTCACACCCTACTTTCCACGCCTTAAGCATAAATAGATATAGTTTACTTCTACAACATTGTCTGAATACTGCTCTAGCAGTTAGCTACTCGTAGAGTAGCAAAATAAAAGGGGCTGTAACAAGACCTTATTCAAGATAAAAGAAGTAGCTTAAATCCAAAAAATTTTAATCTGACTAGGGCTTATTTAAGTGCGTCTAAAAACGAAAAATACCAAGAGCTTTAAAGAACGTATTACTTTAAAAACCTTGGTATTTTCTATATTTTAAAGGGACTGCAACTAGAATGCGGTTTCACCGCATTCTGTTACAGCCCCTTTATATATTGAAATAATCAATATTATGCTTTTACTTCTTTACCGTATTTTACAAGGCTTTCAGCTTCGATTTCAGCTTGTGTACGATAATCTTGAGGAATATTGGACAAGCGAATCCAGCTGCGTACAGCTTCTACTAATACGATAAGGATCATGAGGAACATAGCAGCACTGAATGCCACTAGAATCCATTTACCAGCTGGGATATAGCTGTTAAATACGTTTTCAAAGTCTGCCGCAATAGCAACGATAGCCATAAGGATACAAGGAATACCTGTTACCCATGCATAACGTTTGTGACCAAGACGCATGATAACTGTAGTACCTACAGCCAATGTCATAGTACCTAATAATTGGTTAGATACGCCGAATAGAGGCCAGATAATACCGATGTTACCTTGTAGAACTAGGTAGCCCCACAATACGCATATAAGAGCTGCACAACCATATACGCCAGGAGCCCAATGTTGGTCGTTGAATTTAGGATGGAAATGACCTAATAATTCTTGAAGCAAGTAACGACCTACGCGAGTACCAGCATCGATCAAAGTCATGATGAACAATGCTTCGAACATGATACAGAAGTGATACCAGTACCCCATCAAGTGATCCATGTTAGGCAATCTAGAGAAGATATGAGCCATACCTACCGCAAGGGATACGGCGCCACCAGGACGGTGCATCAAATCTTCACCAACCATAGCAGACAAAGCTGGCAATTCATGAACTTGAAGACCTAATGCTTTGAAGGATTCAACAGTGGAGTTAATTGCGAAGTAATCATCTGGATGCAACGCAGTTGCGGCGATCAACGCCATCATAGCGATGAAGCCTTCTGTTAACATTGCACCATAACCGATAGGTAAAATTTCTTTTTCATTAGTAAGCATTTTTGGTGTTGTACCAGTTGCGATAACAGTATGGAAACCAGATAACGCACCACATGCAATAGTAATGAAGATGTAAGGGAATACAGAACCTTTCAATACAGGACCGCCGCCCCAGATATAAGGGGTAACAGCTGGCATTTGGATTTCAGGCATTACGATGATAATACCAAGAGCCAATGCGCCGATTGTACCGATTTTAAGGTATGTGGACAAGTAATCACGAGGAGCAAGCAATAACCAAACTGGCAATGCTGCTGCAAAGAAACCATACACGGCAAGCATGATTTCGATAGTTTGCAAATCATAGGTAAACCAAGAAGCATATTCGCTAGCTGCTACGTTTGGACCGTAGATAATAGCTGCGAAAATTAACGCTACACCGATAATAGTTGCTTCTTGAATTTTACCAGGACGCAACCATTTCAAATAAATACCAATGAAAATAGCGATTGGAATCGTAGCAAATACGGAGAAGAAACCCCATGGGGAGTTATGCAATGCGTTAGCTACTACTACGGCCATACCAGCAAGGGTGATGATCAATAGGAACAATGTAGCAAGCATCGCGCCGAAACCAGCAAATTTACTGATTTCTTCACGGGCAATATCCGCAATAGATTTACCATCATAGCGAACAGATGCGAACAAGATAACCATGTCATGTACAGCACCGGCGAGTACGGAACCAATAAGAATCCATAATGCACCAGGCAAATACCCGAACTGAGCTGCGATAACAGGACCTACCAAAGGACCGGCACCTGCAATCGCTGCAAAGTGATGACCAAATGTTACCCATTTGTTTGTTGGCACGTAATCGTGACCATCATTGTGAACCATAGCTGGCGTTGGGCGATACTGATCGAGTGTGAGCACCTTGGCCGCTATGAAAGCCCCATAAAAGCGGTACGCTAAAATTAGAATACACGCGGAGGCTATAACTAAGTAAATACCATTCATAACCATAAAAACACCTCCAATGTACATGACATCGGAGGTGCCGAATAAATATTTCTAATAAAACTAGGTCTCCAATGCCACTGTAGCTTATAAATTGATGAGTACTTACATACTCATTGTATATCTAAACAAAAATATGTCAATTTACACTTTCTCATTCTAGATACTCATTATTCGTTAAAAGCATATATCGAAGACTATTTTATTTTTTTAATATGATATTTCCAAACGTACGTAACAAATTAAGCCCAACAGATCCGCTTTTTTCAGGGTGAAACTGCATGCCATACACATTCCCCTTCTCAACAATACCCGGTACTTTAATCCCATAGTCTGCAGTTGTTGTAACATATTGAGAATCTGTCTCTACGTAATAAGAGTGCACAAAATATGTATATTTATCAGCTATATCAGAAAAAACGCTATCTTTACGGCATAGTGTATTTTGATTCCACCCCATATGAGGTACACGAAGGCCGAGGTTATTAGGAATAGCTTTCACAGTGCCCGGTATAATGCCCAGCCCTGGTGTTGGTCCATATTCTTCAGATTCATCAAACAAAAGCTGCATTCCCAAGCAAATACCGAGCAATGGTATATTGCGCTCCACTACCTCATGAATGACCTCGATAAGTCCGCGCTCACGAAGGACGGAAACAGCCGATGCATAGGCGCCGACACCTGGTAAAATCACACCATCAGCAGCCAAAATCGTATCTCGATCAGCGGTCAACACCGCATCAAGTCCGATATATTGTAATGCTTTTTGTACATTAAATGTATTGCCCGCATCATAATCAATTATGGCAATCATAGTGACATCCTTTCTTTTATTGGCGAGCCATATAGTCTTTCAAAATAGAGCGCATAATAGCACCGTCACTAGCAGTCGGCAATGTTACGCGCAACCAATTATCCCGTTGTCCTCGGCGCACTTGATAGCCCTTAGCTAGCCATTCATCAGCGAGACCTTCCGCATTCGGTACGGACATAAAGATGAAATTAGCACCGCTTTTATAATACGTGCCACCTACTTCATCCAACATTTGTTCCCACAACGCGCGTTCTGCAGCATTCTTTTCTACAGTGCTACGCAAAAATTCACGATCACCAAAGGCAGCCTCAGCAGCTACTTGAGACAAGGTGTTCAAATTATATGGCAAGCGAATGGTTTGAATATAATTAGCTAATTCAGCGCTACTCATCATATAGCCAACGCGATAGTTCGCAAGGCCATAGGCCTTTGAGAAGGTACGCATGATAAACACATTAGGGAATTCATCCAGCAATGCTCGTGCTGTTGGCACCTCTACAGAGGTTACAAAATCGATATACGCCTCATCGATGATAACTAAAACATCTTTCGGCAATGTACTGATAAAGTTACGGATATCTTCAACAGATTCATAGGTTCCTGTTGGGTTGTTAGGATTACAAATCCATATGAGGCGCGTTGTATCATCTACAGCTTGACGCATCGCCTTAAAATCGTATTGCCCTGTTGCCTCAATACACGGAACCTCGCGAATAACAGCACCTTCTACAAGGCCATTTAGACCATATTCAGAGAATGCGGGCACGCTGATAACGATAGAATCACCGGCATTGATAAATGTTTTATTTACCATGGAAATCACTTCATCAAGGCCGACGCCAATAACAAGTTGATTTTCTACTACCTTCCAATAGTCCGCTAATACGCTTCGCAAGGATGATGCGTTGCCATCCGGATATAGATTGGCATCATTGTTCGTCACATAGTCTAGTACTGCGTCGCGCACCTTTGGCGATGTACCATAAGGGTTTTCATTGGCTGACAATCGCACAAGGCGCTCCACACCGAGGCGAGCTTTGACGGACTCTGCCGGTTCCTCTGGCACATAGGGCTTTAATTGGCCAATAATCTTCTTCATACTCTACTCCTTACAAATCTGTAATCGCTTTGCGTTCCTGTGTTTTGCTGATGACGCCTTCGCGGCTTGCCAACTCTTCTAAGATGGCTTCGTAAGAAACGCCCTTTTCTACCAATAACACGAGCAAATGGTAGAGTACGTCTGCTGTTTCATACACTAGTTCTTGTGGGTCTTCGTTCTTAGCGGCGATGACAACTTCTGTTGCTTCTTCGCCTACCTTTTTCAAGATTTTATCGAGTCCCTTATCGAACAAGTAATTTGTATAGGATCCTTCCTTTGGTGTTTCCTTGCGCCCCTTAATAATGGCGTATAATTCTTCTAATGTTTGTTGATTGGCCATTGTTCTTCTCCTTTGTGAAAGCTAACGCCTACACGTCATCTCACATTATACTTCATATAGTTCTCTACGCTTCTACATCGTTAAAAAAACAGCTCACAGCTCCCGTATGGCACGCAGGACCTTCTGCATTGACGAGAACCAGTAATGTATCGCCATCGCAATCGAGCTTCATATCCACCACGTGTTGTACATTGCCACTTGTACCACCCTTATGCCATAGTTCTTGGCGCGAGCGAGACCAAAACCAAGTTTCCTTGGTTTCTAGTGTTTTGTGAAAGCTTTCTTCGTTCATCCACGCCACCATGAGCACTGCTTTTGTTGTATTATCTTGAACGACGGTCGGTAACAGGCCGCCACCTTTATTAAAGTCTGGTTTCATGTATGCTACAATCTCCTACCCTATCTAACAGCAATGCCCGCTGCTTTCAATTGTGATTTCAAATCGGGAATGCTGATTTCACCAAAGTGGAATATAGATGCTGCTAATGCACCCGTAACGCCGGTTTCGGTAAAAACATCGATAAAATGCTGTACCGTACCAGCTCCACCGGAGGCGATAATCGGTACATCTACGACCTCTTCCAAGGCCTTATATAGTTTAATATCAAAGCCGGATTTGGTGCCATCCTTATCCATGCTTGTCACCAATAACTCACCAGCGCCACGGCTCACCGCTTCTTTAGCCCACGCTAGGGCTTCCCAATCGCTACGCTTACGACCGCCATGGGTATATACATACCATTTACCAGTCTCCGGATCAGTTTTTACATCAATAGCTACCACCATACATTGATTACCAAACTTTTGAGCGCCTTCACTGATGAGTTCTGGACGCGCTAAAGCCGCTGAATTCAGCGATACCTTATCGGCGCCAGCTTTCAGCAATGCGCTCATATTGTCCACGGTTTTAATACCACCACCTACGGTGAGGGGCATGAACACATGTTTTGAAATATCTGTAACCACATCGCGCATCGTCGTACGTCGGTCTACTGTAGCCGTAATATCGAGGAATACGAGCTCATCTGCGCCCTGTTCCTCATAGGTAGCTGCAATATCGACGGGACTACCTACATCAACGAGATTTACAAAGTTAACACCTTTTTTTACGCGACCATTATCTACGTCTAAACAAGGAATAATCCGTTTGGCTAACATGATGTATTCTCCTTATTAAACGCAGCAATTTCTTCTAATGTAATAGTGCCTTCATATAGGGCCTTACCTACAATGCTGTCTACAACACCGCGTTTTTCAAGGTTCTTAATATCCTCTAAATGGCGGACACCACCGGATGCAACAATACGAGCCGTAGGGAATTGTTCTTGTAAGGACCCCAATAAGTCTTCATTAGCCCCTTGCATTGTGCCATCTCGATCCACATCGGTAACGATAAAATACTTCGCACCGGCTGCCACCATAGCACCGATAAGGTCGGTCATAGGCACATCAGATTGGTCGAGCCAACCTTCTGCAGCAACCTTACCATTCTTACCGTCTACGCCGATAACGATGCGTTCTGGACCGTATTCAGCGATAACCTGTTTCGTCAATTCAGGATTTTTAAGGGCTACGGAACCGAGAATAACGCGATTGACGCCCATTTCTAAATATAAGTCTACCGCATCTTTATCACGAATACCGCCACCGATTTCTAACACACCTGTAAATGCAGCACGCACGCGTTTAACGATATCCACATTAACTGGTTTCCCCGCCTTTGCCCCATCTAAATCGACGAGGTGCAAAGCGCCAACGCCAGCAGCCTCGTACTGAGATGCTTGGTCAACCGGATCTGGATTGATGATGGTTTCCTTTGCAAAATCACCCTTATATAGGCGTACACTGCGACCATCTTGTAAATCTATAGCTGGAAAAATCATAGTATCTCCTCTGTTCACGAGCCTTATGTAGCCCTGCTTTCACCATGTATAAGGGCTTTATTAAATCATACCCTTTGTAGAATTCACACCTTGAATGTCTGGGTTAATGGTAACCGCCTTACGCAATGCACGGCCCGTAGCCTTAAACATGCTTTCAATAATATGATGCGTATTGCGACCATATTCGTTGCGCACATGTAAATTCATAGCACCACTCACGGCCAAGGCTTGGAAGAAATCCTCTACCAATTCTGTTTCAAAATTACCACCCAATACAGAAGTCGTAAACTCACCATTAAACACGAGGTATGGACGGCCACTAAGGTCGATAACAACCTGTGTCAACGCTTCATCCATAGGCACCCATGCGTCACCATAACGCTCGATACCCGCCTTGTCACCTAGAGCCTGTGTCAATGCTTGCCCTAAGGTCAATGCAATATCCTCTACCGTATGATGCGCATCCACGTACGTATCGCCTACGGCTTTTACAGCAAGACCAAAACGGCCATGCTTAGCCAACAAATGGAGCATATGATCAAGAAAACCGATGCCTGTATCGACGTGAATGTCCTGATTTCCATCTAGGGTAAATGTAATTGTAATATCTGTTTCGCCCGTTTTACGAGTTACCGTAGCTGACCGATTTGTTCTCATCATAGTATCCTCTTATCATTAAGGAAGCCCTTTAAGGCGTTCCCATCCATACAATTATTTTTCAAAGCGCACTTCAATAGCACGAGCATGTGCTTCAAGACCTTCTGTACGAGCCAATGTAGTAATATCCTTCGCTACCTCTTGCAAACGTTCACGGCTAAATTGAGTAAAGGAAATGCGTTTTACGAAATCGTACACACCAAGTGGGGACGAGAATTTTGCAGTACCACTCGTAGGTAATACGTGATTTGTACCGCCTACATAGTCGCCCAATGGCTCAGATGCATATCTGCCAAGGAATATGGAACCTGCATTTTCTACCATACTCATATATTCCATAGGGTCCGGTAATTGAATTTCCAAATGTTCTGGTGCTACTTCGTTCATCACGGTAAACATATCTTCTACGCTATCCATAACAGCAATATAACTATTGTTTTCGATAGCTGGACGAGCAATGCTTTCACGAGGTAATTGTGAAAGTTGACGTTCCACCTCATCAGATACGAGTTGTGCTAGTTTTTCACTATTTGTAACCATAATGGCACGAGCTCGTGGATCATGTTCTGCTTGAGATAATAAGTCCGCAGCAAGATGTACTGGATTAGCACTGTCATCAGCGATGACACCGATTTCACTAGGACCTGCAATCATGTCGATATCAACTTGACCAAATACTTGGCGCTTGGCAGTGGCCACATAAATGTTACCAGGGCCTACGATTTTATCTACCTTTGGAATTTGTTCAGTACCATATGCAAGAGCCGCAACACCTTGAGCACCACCCACTTGGTATACCGCATCAACACCAGCAAGTTTTGCAGCGCCTAATACAGCAGGATTAATGCCATCCTTTTGAGGAGGTGTTACCATAATAATTTCCTTAACACCAGCGATTTTTGCAGGCAATGCAGTCATCATAATGGTAGATGGATATGCCGCTGTACCACCTGGAACATAGAGACCAACACGAGCCAATGGCGTTACCTTTTGACCACGTGTAATGCCTGGTGTATCCATATCGACAAAGCCTTGTTCAATTTCACGGCTATGGAATTCAGTTATATTTTTCTTCGCTACCAATAAAGCGTGTTTCAAGTCTTCTGGTAAATTGTCCCATGCCGCATCGATGATAGATTGATCCACCTTGAAATCATCAAGCTTTACACCATCGAATTTTTCAGAATATTCACGGAGTGCTGCATCGCCATTAGCACGCACGTTTTCGATAATATCGTACACGCGGCGTTCAATTTCCATATCTGTTGTTTGTTGTGTATATTGGCGGACAATGCTAAGCATTGCATCAAGAGATTCTTTGTAAATTTTCATTGTATGTCCTCATTTCAAACTATGTATATGAATACTTCTATTGGAAACGTTTCTCATCACATCGCAATAACATAGGCAATCTATTTTTTATCAATAGCCGATTGTAATTGGTCAATCAACGCAAAGATGGTATTTCTTTTTTGTTTTAATGCCAATGGATTTGCCACAAGGCGCGTTGAGATTGGTTGGAGCCAATCATAGATTTTAAGATTATTTTCTCGTAGCGTTGTACCCGTTTCCGTAATATCTACAATGGCATCGGCCAGACCTACGAGGGGCGCCAATTCAACGGAACCTTCGATTTTAATGATTTCTACGTCTTGGGATCCGAAATATTGTTTTGTAATGGTTGGATATTTTGTACCAATCCGTTGACGACGGCCTTCCTTCGGATTATACCCTTCTAAGGATGCCAAGATAAATTGGCATTGGCCCGTTTTCAAATCTAGCATTTCATAAGATGTATTGTCTTGTTCATCCAGTACATCACTACCAACGATGCCTAAATCAACGACACCATTATTTAAATATGTCGTTACATCAGGGCCCTTCGCTAAGATAACCTCTACCGAATCTCCCAATGGGATAATCAACTTGCGCGCTTTGTTGCGTAATGGTTCGCAGTCAATACCACAGGACTCTAAGAGTGGAATAAAATCCTTTTCAACGCGCCCCTTTGTCAAGGCGATTCGCAATTTACCATTATCTTGAATGTTGCTTTCACCTTGCATAAGCACATCTGTAAGGACATCGATATTGAAAGCCATACCAACGGATGGCATCGGTGTGCCATCAAATCCAGATAAAAGACCATCATAGCGACCACCGCTGACGATGTATTGCGATACGCCATCTACATACCCTCTAAAGGTAAGGCCTGTGTAATAGGATTGAAGTGGTTCTGTAGACACATCAATGCGAACTTGTTGGCCAGTCGCTTCAATTTGTCCCGCTAGATCCATAAGGCTATCTAAAATACGTTGTGCTCCTGCAGGCAAGATGACTTGACTAAGCTCATTTTTAATATCATTTACAGTGCCAAATAAGCGAGGCCAAATCATAAGGAATGGATACAATGCATTATTTTTAAATTCGCTAATCAATTCGTTATAGCGTGGTAAATATTTTGTAAATAACGCATCCAGCAAATCTGTCCGTTCCCCATCGGTCAAGCCCAATGCATCGGTGATAGCGCGGGAGAAACGGGCATCGCCAATTTCTAATAATAAGGTATTATTGAGCTGTGATTTATTCACCTCTTTAATTATGGCAAAACATTCTAGCTCGGCATCAATACCTTCATAGCCGACCATTTCGATACCACCTTGTGTAACTTGGTTAATATCGCCGCGATGCTGTTTGTTTTTCATCAACACATCGCCAAGATAGTAGAACTTGCGAGGCAATTCAATATTCGTAGTCGCCAAGAAACGACCGATTGGCATGGTTAAATCGGGACGGATAACCACAGATGCATCAGAACTACCAAAGAATTCGTACATATGTTGACCACGGCCTAATGTATAACCATTAAACACATCTTTGTATTCTACAAGGGGTGTAGAAATTTTTGTATACTGACGATTGCGGCAAAGGCTGAGCAAATACTGACTCACATCATCCTTGCGCTCCGCTACAGCACCTATATCATCACGAAAACCTGTAGGCAACTGTTTCTGTACCATGAGGATCATCCTTTCTATAAACCATGCTAATATTTCTATTTAAAATATATAGATTCTTTTAGATTTTATCACTTTATCACGCTAAAGCATAAAACTATAATAATACTCCTCTATAGAATTGTCAATAGAGGAGTATTATTTCTAGTCCCAAACCTTTGCTACATCTGCTACGCTATGCGCATCAGATCCTAGCACAAAGGGTACACCAATAATGGCAGCTATTCCTTGAATAAAGCGGCTTGGATACATTTCACCGCAATCAGGTTTAAAGAATCCACTCATATTATAGTCTAGTTCTCTACCTTGAACGCGCATAATATGTAATATATCGCTCACTAATTGAGCATTTCGTTTATCTAAATGGTGTTCAAAACCGAAATGGTGTTGGTATTTCTTGATTAAATCAAAATGACCAATTCGTTTTGGCGTATAGGCACCCAAATCAGCACGCACCGCTTGGCGAATGATACTAAAGTATTTATAGTACAATTCACTTTGATTAGAAATCCAAGGACCAAAGCCCTTTTCAAATTCCTCTGTATTATAGTCAACACAGTAGTATTTGCCACCTACGCCATCCATAAAATGAACAGATAGAATATTATCATCTGTTAATGGACCATAGCGATCAAGAAAGTCTTGAATGTCGCTTTCAAAACCAGGGATATAATCCACCTCAAAGCCAAGGGAAATATCGATATGCGTACCATAGGCACGTTGTAATTCACGTCCCAATTCAAGATAAGAATCCACTTGATTGAGTTTAAGAGACGCCGTATCATAGGCAATCTTATCACCGCCATACTCAGCCTCAAAGGCCTTTGGTAATGGAGCATGCTCTGTTAAACACACCTTTTCGATGCGCAATTCAATGGCTTTTTCAATCATCAATGCCGTCCTATCACCGCTACCATGTGGACATAATTCAGTATGAAAATGACCATCTACCAATCGGCTACGATACGTACTATTGCCTATGAATTGCCGTTCTGCTTTCATATTTATCATAACTTACTTAACCCCTGTCTATGCGTAACATATAATCCGCAACCCCACGAATATATGAATGATTTAATATCTATTATTATACCAATAATGCGTAAGTTTCGGTATCCTGATATTTTCCATGTTTAAAACCAACTTCAGGGGTAAGTCCACAATAGGTAAAGCCGAATCGATTGTGTAATTTCGTGCTTTCCTCATTGCCTGCCGTAATAACAGATACTACATTATGAAGCATTGTATCTTCTTTAGCCATCTCTAAAATACGTTCCATCAACTGTGTTGCCACACCTTGACCACGGTAATCTTTGTGAATATATATGGATAATTCTACAGTACTTTTGAAAGCATCCTTTAATCGATATGGTGAAAGCGATGCATAGCCTACCACTACATCATTAACGGTTCCCACAATAATAGGATGATGCTCATCACCATGTGCATTATACCATTCATACCACTCTTCTAATGTACGTGGTTCAAGGTCTAAGGTGGCTACGCCGTGTTCGACCTCGTAGTTGTAAATAGATAAACAAGCAAACACATCATCTTTTGCAATTGATCGAATTATTAATTCACTCATATATTCCTCTAAAACAATTTATATTATTATATAAATTATCAGTTTATGTCTATAAAATGATATAATAAAAGAACCTCCAGAAGAAAGGAGGTGTTATATTGGAGGCGTTATTTTGTACGCTTTGGGGTACCTTGCTTGCCCCTCTTATTGTAGCCTTAGTTGTAACTACCTATAACTATTGGCTCAACAATAAGACAAAAAAATAAGCAAGAAAAAGGACGAGCTGCAACTCGTCCTTTTTTGTTATATTGTAGGTAATTTTGTACGCTTTACTACCTATTTGTAGTATATCATAAATATATAACACTGACTAGTAATAGAAGATAGTCAATTATATCTCTATAATACGCCAAACAAAATAAGCGTAACTACTACTAAGGCAACAATGACTATATAGTCTAATAATTTAAGACCTACAGACGCTGCAAAGCTATGTGTCTTGCCGCCAAAGCCTCTAAGTTCCAAGGATAATGCCATCGTTTCAGAGCGGCCCAAGGATTTTAAGAGCAATGGTTGTATAACAGAGGCATAGGATTTCATGCGTTTAAAGATATTACCTTCTAAGGAAAGGCCACGGCAAGATTGAGCTTCTTGAACAGCCTTGCTTTCACCAATGAAATCCGGTACAAAGCGAAGTGCTGCCGTAAACATAAATGCATATTCATAAGGAATTTTGCATTGTGTTACAAGGGCCGCGGTTAAATCTTGTAATTTAGTCGTTGCCAAAAGTGCAATAAATACGAGTGTCATTGCAAGCATACGAAGACCAGATACAACGGCAGATACAACGTCCCCGCTACCTAAGTATTGAACAGCGCCTAGGAATACGGCGAACACAACTAAAGCAAACACCGCCTTGTATTGTTTCCATAATAAACCGGTCAACAACAATGCTACTAATTCTACGACAACTAATGCCATCAATGACATCCAGTCTCGCAAGAAGATGGCCCATACGGATACGGCGAGGGTCATCAAAATTTTTGTTAATGGTACTAATCGTTCCATGGTCCCCTCCTATTCTGCCAATTGCGCGATAAGACGCGTCCGTAATTCATCCATCGATTTGCAGTAACCTAAGTCCGGTACTGCTTGTGAAAGCTCTACACTTGGCGGTTTTGTGAGGCCAAGGTCATGTAATTCATCGGTAGATTTCGAAAATAATTCTTCTGGTGTACCGTCAAAAGATACAGTGCGATGGCCCATGATGATGGCACGAGAACATTCAGCCGCCATGATTTCCATGTCATGAGTAATCAATAAAATCGTAATGCCTTCACTATTCAACTGACGGAGCAAGGCTAACAATTCTTTTGTTTCCTTCCCATCTTGACCACTTGTAGGTTCATCGAGGATGAGGATTTTGGACTGCATCGCCAACGCAGAGGCAATAGCAACGCGTTGCTTTTCACCGCGACGCAATGTAGGCGGATACTCATTGCGCAAATGACTGATACCACAGCGATCTAACACTTCGTCCACAATATGTGTAACCTCGTCTTTAGAACGTCCCAAGGATTCAGGACCAAACGCTACCTCTGTAGCCACAGTAGGTCTAAACATTTGGCGATCCGGTTGTTGGAACACATACCCAATAAATTGGCCTCGTTTAGATGGTGGCATGGATGTAATATCCTTGCCGTTATAACGAATATGGCCTTCAGCAGCCTTTTCAAGGCCTACTAAGAGACGGGTAATCGTCGTTTTACCACAACCATTCTTACCACCTACAGCAATAAATTCGCCCTCACGAATGGTAAAGTTTACATTTCTAAAAATATCTACGGTAGGCACATAGCCAAATCGTAAGTTTTCTACCTTAAGCATGTGCGCCACCTCCTGTACTTTCACCTACACGATTACCATGTTGAGCTTGGCTTTCACCATTTACATTTATATGTTCATAACGAGAACGATCGATGGCCTTAGCCATTTCGATGTGATGAAGGCCCTTAATAGCCGATTCGATGCTAAGCCAAGGTTCATCGCTATGATAACCGGCCTTTTCCAATTCCATATACGTTGTAAATACGGATGGCAATGCTTCTACATAAATATTATGATTGTACATGTATTCCAATGTTGTAGCCACATCGCTATCACATACGATTTCACCATCCACCATAAGTGCCATGCGATTAGCATATGGCAATACGGCATGCAAATCATGGTCGATAACTACAACAGTGATACCATGATTGCGGTTCAAATCACCAACAAGGCGATATAGTTCGGCTGTCCCATCTGGGTCAAGTGAACTAGTTGGTTCATCCAGAACGAGGACAGATGGATTGGTTGCCAGCACGGAAGCAATCGCTAACCGTTGACGTTGACCGCCGGACAAGCTCGTAATTTTACGATCCTCAAGGCCTTCAATACCAACTTGTTTAAATACCTCCGTACAACGAGCATCGATAGTAGCTCGATCGTAACCACGATTTTCCATGGCAAAGGCTACTTCTTCACGAACAGTCATCGTAACAAGCTGTGTATCGTAATCGGCAAGAACTACACCGATGTGATTAGCCAATTCAGGAATTTCCATTTGCGTAGTCGCTTTACCATCTACGAACACCATTCCTTCAAGACGTCCGCCGTAGAATTTAGGCACCGCCCCAACCATGGCCATACAAAGCGTACTTTTACCACAACCGGCAGGACCTGTTACAACGAGGAAATCACCATCATGCACATCGAGGTTGATGTTCTTTAACGTAGGCGCAGTCGCCTTAGGATGGTAATAGTTCATATGCTCAATGGAAATCTTTGCATCCCGTTCTGGCGTAATAACGAGACCACTATGGTCGCTAGAAGCTTCGCTACCGGTAGGCAACATGCCTCTCTTAGCGAACATCTTTTGAGCCGGAATGTACAACACTGGTGTAATCGCTGCATTTACAGCCGCTACCACTAACACAAGAGGCCACATAGCATACAGATATACATTATTAGGTAAACCTGCAATTTGCCATAACAACGTAACGAAAATACCACCAGATACAACAGTTGTAAAGAATGCACCTACTATTGGTGTAATCTCAAAGGAACCAAATTTACCGATTTTCATAGATGTCATGGTACGAGAAATAAATGTTATCACCAATGCACCAGCTGGTTCGGATAACAAGTTACCATATGGGAAACCAGATTTTGATGTCAACACCTCAATCAAAGCGGCTACTAAGCCAATCCCTAATGCCTGAGAGACGCTAGGTTTTGTCAACAAAATCGCCACACAATAGGCCGCAATCATCCAGTTTGGTGTAATTCCTGCAAAACTAGGACTCACCAAGTGCAAAATTGTACCCAACGCAAGCATTAAGGTGCTCACCGTTACCCATCTAAACTGTCCACCCTGATCATGGGTGTACACGAGATCCTTTATCCGTTCCATAATAGCCTCTTTTCTAAAAATGAATATATAATCTATATTTTATCACTCTTCGAGGACTTTTGCACGCATGACGGTTAAAAGTAATATCTCAACTTGTATAAACTCACTTCAGATCTTTTAATCTTTCAGTGAGAAACGTTTCTACACATTCCTCAAAGCTTAGATCCATGCGTTCCGCAAGGATTGCTAACCACCATACACATTCACCGATTTTAGATGGTAACAATTCTTTGTCTGCACTAGGCCAACGACCTTGATTATCCATAGTCAATCGCCCCACTAAGCCCGCATCAGTCAAGAATGCCAATGCATCTTCTTCTACCGACCAAACAGAACCATGTATCTCTTTTTCTAGTTCAAAATATTTATTTCTTATTTCTTTTGAAAGTAAGTTTACTTCTTTTAAATCCATGATGTCCTCCTAGAAAGATTTCTTAATACCCAAATCTAGTATAACAGGATTCGTCTTAATCTATTATCAATAATACCTTTAGATATACTATGCTCTACCTGTTCTCTTGGTGTTAAAAATAGAATAAGAATGGCTTAATACCCAACTAAGAAATATTAAGTCATTCTCATTTTTATTTTCCTGAAGTTTTATCTTCGCTAGTTGTTTCAGCAACCTTCTCTCTAATTTCTTTTGCTGCTCCTACAGATTTTTCTTTAACGGTTTCGGTAATATCTTTTGCCGCATCCGCCGTTATATCTTTTACTTCTTTAGCCTTTTGTTTTAGCTCTTCAGCCTTTACCTTAAGGGTAGCTTCTAAATCTTTTGCCACATCTGCAGACTTTGCTTTTACCAATTCATTTACATCATGTGCTGCATCAGCCGATTTCGCCTTTACATCCGCCGCCTTTTCCTTAACCAAGACCTTTACTTCTTGTGCCGCATCAGCGGATTTAGCCTTCACATCTTTTGCCTTTTCTTTAGCCAATACCTTTACTTCTTGTGCCGCATCAGCAGTTAAATCTTTTACAACACTAGCTTTAGACTTAGCTAATTCTTTTACATCCTTTACAGCATCTCCTAATTGATCTAAAAACTTCATGTTAGTTCCCTCCAAATAATTTTGTAATGAATGCCTTCTCTCTTTCAATTACAGATTAAAATTAAATAAAATCTTACTTTTATATCATTAAATCACAATGCATTCAAATTATAAAGAGTGTCCACTCATCTTCATGTTACTATTAAAATCATTTTATAGCACCATCTATTAACGATAGTGCTTTTGTGCATATGCATAGCTAATTTGATTATCCATCGTTAAATTCCCAATTCACTCTTTAGTTGCTCTGATGAAATCCACCCTTGTTCTTCACCAGATTTTCGACCGGTCTCTAAAGCGTCCATAAGTTTTATCGTAGCCATTACACGTTCATAGTCTTGCATATCCATAATTGCATATCGACCTTTACCATTTTTAGTTAAGAATACGGGAATATCTATAGCAACATCACGCAATACCTCAGAATAATTACGTAAATCTGAAATAGGTTTTATATTCGGCATACTATCACCTCTATAGTACTTTAGTGATATAACACTCATCTTTCAAATACCCTATCATTATAGTAATTAAATTATAATGTAAATTCAACGTCAAATTTTACGGTTTTTCCCAAATTACAATCAACATATATGATACTGCTTTCTTCCTTTTCTTGTTATATACTTGTGATATAATGCGCATAGATACTTATATACGAAGAAATCGACAATAATTTAATAACTAATATAATAAATTCTAATTACATTCATGTAATACATATAATTTATCTTTAATAAAGGAAATCCATCATGGCACAAGCATTAATCGTAATCGACATACAAGAAGGCTTAGTTAAAGAAAATCCTTTCGATACCCAAAATTTTATCATAAATACAAAATCAATCATTCAACATTTCAGAGATCAAAATATAGAAGTCATTTTTATCAGACACTCTGAAGCTGAAGGTTTATTAGCAACAGGTAGCGATAATTGGCAAGTCTATCACGAATTAAAGCCTCAAGAAAACGAAAAGATTTTCAATAAATATTACAATAGCATCTTCAAGGACACTGAATTAAAGGAATATTTAAACCGAAAAAATATTACCGATGTAACATTTGTAGGAATGCAAGTGGAATTTTGCATTGATACATCTGTGAAAGTAGGCTTTGAATATGGTTATAAAATCACCATCGTCGAAGATGCGATCTCAACCTTTGACAACATCCATCTATCTGCCGATCAAATCTTATCCTTTTACAAAGAAAAAATTTGGAGAAATCGATTTGCGCAACTAAGAACAACAAAAGAAATTCTAGCTATTAATTAAATTGTTATTCTCACTTTCTCGTCATATAGTTGTGATATAATGCATATAAATACTTATGCCTAGAACATAGGAGGTCTACATGTACAAATATATCACAATCTTAGGCGCTGCAGGCCAAATTGCACAACGCTTAACAGCGACGTTATTAACATATACAGATATGCACATCACATTATATGGACGTCAATTGAGCACACGCATTCATCCAGAAATTTTAGAACACGAACGGATAACCGTTATCGAAGGATCCTTTCAAAATCCTAAAAAATTAGAGGAAGCCGTTAAGAATACAGAAGTCGTATTCCTTAGTGCTATGGAAACGGGCAGTGATATGGCAGCTATTGTGAAAGCACTTGCTCGCCAAAACATTCGTCGTATCATCGGCTTATCCATGGTTGGCCTATCTGGTGAATTTCCAACGGCTTTAGAAAAATTTACCTTCGATAATCTACCAATTAGCTATGTACAAGGCGAACGTCAGGCGCGCAACGTTTTACGAGAATCTAACCTAAACTACACTATTTTGCGTTTACCTTGGCTCTATAACAATATGGAGAACACAAATTATGAATTTATCGCAGAAGGTGCCCCATTCAACGACGCACAAGTTACACGCGAAGCTGTAGTAAAAGCCGTGTATGATATCCTACACGTTGAAGACGAAACACCATTCAGCCGCGCCAGTATTGGTGTGGGTGAACCGGGTACACACTACGATAAACCATCGTTTTTATAAACCACCAAATACCTTCGGTATACATTTCTTACTTAAGAAAATGTATACCGATTTTTTATTCCCATAATTTATGGTTATTTATGTAGATAAACAACGTTATTTACGCTATACTAATAACAGAATTAAGATACACTAATAAACAGGTAAGGAGATATCATGAATCGCATTGTTGTTATAGGTAGTTGCAACATGGATATTGTGGTCCTCGCGGATAAACGTCCGGCGGCAGGCGAAACAATTATGGGCAACGAATTGCACATCGCTCACGGCGGCAAAGGTGCCAACCAAGCGGTTGCTGCCGCTCGCCTAGGCGCAGAGGTTACCATGGTAGGCTGCATCGGGGAAGATGCATATGGACAAATGATTTTGGATAACCTCAAAAAAAATCATATCAATACGGACTATATCGTCACTGTCCCAGATACGACAACAGGTACTGCTCATATCACGTTAGCTGAAGGCGACAATAGCATTATCGTCATCGCTGGTGCGAATGCTAAGGTAGACCAGTCTGTAGTCGATAATGCTTGGTCTGCTATCGAGCAAGCAGATCTCGTAATGGTACAAAATGAGATTCCGATTCCAACTATTGAATATATCGTTCGTCGTTGTCACGAGGCTAATGTGAAAGTCCTCTTAAATCCAGCTCCAGCAGCTGACCTCAATCCTGAATGGTTGGAATTAGCAACCTATATTACACCAAACGAGCACGAATTATCGGCACTCTACCCTAACAAAACTACAGAGGAAACATTATTAGCTAATGAAAACAAGATTATCGTTACTCTCGGCAGCCAAGGTGTAGGCTACGCAGACGATGGCGAAATTCACATTGTTCCTGGATTCAAGGTAGAACCAGTGGATACAACAGGTGCAGGCGATACCTTTAACGGTGCCTTTGCAACAGCTATCGTCAATGGTAAAAGCTTAGCCGATGCGTTGCACTATGGTAATGCAGCTGCAGCCCTCTCCATCCAACGTCTGGGCGCCCAAGGTGGCATGCCTACCAAGGATGAGGTCGACGCATTCTTATCAGATAAATAGTAGGGAGCTGACTAGGACTTTAAAAGCTCCACCGGCCGGGTCTGACTACGGCCTACGGCCTTCGCAGGGCCATAAGTAGGGTGTGAGCTAACAGAGGAGCAACGCGACGCATGGGAGCCACACATCACTTAGTCCTGAACGTAAGATTTCGAGAATCGAAATCCACAGTGAAGGTAAAGTCGCTTTGAAAGTCCTATTCAGTTCTAACAAAAGTTTGCTAACCAACGAATACGTTCGCCCTCTATATAGTAAATTTAACAAATCAATAAATGAGGCTAAAAAAGCCTCATTTATTGAACGATAAAAAGGAGTTTATCATGCAACGACACGGCATTTTAAATAGCCATATCGCTAAGGTCCTTGCAGATCTTGGTCATACCGATACGATTTGTATTGCTGACTGTGGTTTGCCAGTACCTGAAGGGGTTCAAAAGATTGACTTAGCCTTAGATTTTGGTGTACCAAGCTTCGAGCAAGTGGTATCCATCATCGCTAAGCATATGAAATCCGAAGCAATTCATGTGGCAAAGGAAATTAAGGAAAATAATCCTGAAGCTTATGACTTCTTGGAGTCTACCTTCCCATCCAATCAATACGAATGGATTGAAACGAGCCATGAAGCTTTCAAAGAAGCAACAAAACAATGCAAATGCATTATTAGAACTGGTGAAGCATCTCCGTATGCAAACATTATCTTGCGTGCCGATTGTATTTTCAGCGATCGTCCCTAGAGCAATAGATTAAGAGATACTTTCACCAATCATATAGGAGTAGTTATGGAAATTGTTATGTCAGGCATTGCAAAGGCATTTGGTACGAACCAAGTACTACGCGATGTAAGTATTACCCTCAAGGAGGGCGAGGTTCACGCCTTGATGGGCGAAAACGGTGCCGGCAAGTCCACCCTTATGAATATCCTTACGGGCATTCACAAGGCAGATGCTGGTAAAATCACCATCGACGGTGTGGAGCGGACCTTCACGAACCCGAGAGAGGCCGAGCTAAACGGTGTAGCTTTCATCCACCAAGAGCTCAACATTTGGCCAAATCTAACATTGTTAGAAAATCTATATTTAATGAGACCAAAGCGCAATAAATTCGGTATGCTCGATAAAAAAGCGATGCTCTCTGAAGCACAAAATACGTGCCGCGAACTAGGCATCGAATTGCCGCTCACAACGGAAGCAGGTCTTTGCTCCGTCGGTCACCAACAAATGACGGAAATCCTTCGTATCTTGATGTTAGATGCCAAGGTTGTCATCATGGACGAACCGACAGCAGCCCTTACAGAGCGTGAAACGGCAACATTGTTTAAAATGATGCGCAAAATGAAAGCACGCGGTGTGGCAATCGTATATATCTCTCACCGTATGGAAGAGGTATTTAGCGAATGCGATACGATCACGGTTATGCGTGATGGTCACACCATTATTACGAAGCCAACTGCTGAAATTTCTGTAGACGAAGTGGTACGCCACATGGTAGGTCGTTCTATCGACGAGTTCTATCCTGCTCGTACAACAACGCCAGGCGAAGTTGTGATGAGCGTTGATAACCTCAAACCAGAAGGTTTTGACAACGACATTTCCTTCTCCTTGCGCAAAGGCGAAATCCTCGGCGTAGCAGGCCTCATGGGCGCTGGCCGTACAGAAATTATGCGCGCTATCTTCGGCGTAGATAAACATAATGGCGGTACCGTAACAGTTAACGGCTCCGTTCTCAACTGTAAAAAACCAGAAGATGCCATCAAAGCTGGCATTGCTTTCATCACAGAAAATAGAAAGAGCGAAGGCTTGATCCTCGATTTCTCCATCGGTTCCAATATTACATTGCCGAACCTTGGCGATATTTGTCCATCTCATGTGCTGGATAAGGGCAAGCTCAATTCCTTTGCTGACGAATTGTCTAAAAAGCTAGGCGTTAAAACACAATCTATTCACGAACCGGCGTCCTCCCTATCTGGTGGTAACCAACAAAAGGTGGTTATCGCGAAATGGGTTGGTAAAAAGCCATCCATTATCATCATGGACGAACCTACGCGCGGTATCGATATCGGCGCCAAACGTGATATTTATGATTTAATGAACGAATTAACGAACGATGGTGTGTCCATTATCATGGTGTCCTCTGAGTTACCTGAAGTGCTCGGCATGAGCGACCGCGTTATGGTCATTCATGAAGGTCGCGTAGCAGGTATCTTGGACCGTAGCGATGCAACACCAGAATCGATTATGACATTAGCCACAGGAGGACAATAATGGACAGCAAAGCTCTACAATATGTAAAAAAATTAGGCCCCCTCATCGGCCTCATCCTATTATTTATCATTATCTCTGTCATGAACGACAGTTTCCTTGAATTCTCTAACTTGCGTAACTTGTTACGCCAAGTATCCATCAATGCAATCATCGCCTTTGGTATGACTTTCGTCATCTTAACGGGCGGTATCGACTTATCCGTTGGTTCCATCCTTGCCCTCTCTAGTGCAGTGATGGCCAACCTCATCGTAACTGGTACTGACCCTGTATTGGCTATCGTGCTAGCTGCCGGTGCTGGTCTTGTATTGGGCGGTATTAACGGTCTCGTTATTACCTATGGCCGCGTAGCTCCAT
>ERZ772764.458-NODE-458-length-28532-cov-6.767216_pt1 | contig 28532 bp, 12 predicted proteins | sample MGYA00512163_ERZ772764 | MGnify/ENA primary metagenome ERZ772764 (study PRJEB29015, sample SAMEA2737903) | human oral metagenome | biome: human oral; feature: human-associated habitat; material: dental | place: China | collected 2094 ... | reverse complement strand
GGCCTCCAGCTCCGTCTCGTCGTGGGCTGAGCCCAGGTGCTCCACGATCCGGCGCACACCACCGGACTTGGACACGATCTGAACGGCCGTGGCCCCTGAGGCTGTCTTGACCTTGCGCACAAACGGGCTCACACCAGCGCACCATACGGGCTTTTAGTGCCCCACCACCAGACCCCCAACACCGCAATACCAACGAAAACTCACGCCGAGTCACCGAAAACCCACCAAGGTGTCACGAGTCAGGTTGTACCGTCCTGGGGCGCCCAGAACAACAGAAGAGAAAGGGCATGCAACGCACTCTGCCCTGGGCACTGTGCATCCCTCTTCATACGTCAACGTCACGACTCCCGAGAGGTTCCGTTGTGCCATACCTCCCGTCGAAAAACGTAAGCGCCGCTGTACTCTCAGACACAGCCATGCCCACCACACGCCCGATCACCACAAAATGATCACCGGCCTCATGGATATCCTGGATAACACACTCCACATAGCCAAGCGATTCGTCAAGGAGAGGAGCCCCACTAACTCCAGAGGCACTCCAGGCAATCTCCTCGAACTTGCGTGGGTTGCTCCGCCCCATCCATGCCGCCACGCCCGCCTGCTGGTGAGTCAAAAAGTTCACCGCAAAGGTTCCTGCATCCCGGATCAGCGGCCAAACACGGAGCGATCGCCCCGGACAGAACAGCACCAGCGGTGGGGACAACGAGACCGATGCAAATGCCTGGCACGTCATCCCCACTGGTCGACCATCTGCCATCGCAGTCACCACCGTCACGCCAGATGCGAATCTGGAAAGTGTGCGCCGGAACCATGCTTCATCGTCAACTGAGTCGACTGATGCCGTGACCCGCCGCACAGGCAGCGCATCTGTAGCCTCTCCCGGCTGAGGCAGTGTGCGCCTCATTGAATAGCACCATCAATCATCGAGCACACCTCTACGATCTACGCTCCGCCGTGAGCTTCCTCAGCACCTTCACGGTGTTGCCAAATGGACTGATGAGCGTATCAACGCCCTCCATGCTCAACGCGCATTCAATCCACGAGTGCGCCGCATCATGCGGTACCGGCCGGATCCCCTCGGCTTCGACTTCCAAGGCCTTACGCCCCTGGAAGCTCATACCCCCCTCAGGCCACGCCGACCATGCTATCGAGATACTGCGGCCAGTTTGAGCCCGACTACGTTTCGCAATATACGCTTCAACTGCCCTATTCGCCGCAGCATAGGCAGCGCACCCTACTGCTCCCGCATGCGCAGCGACCGAAGAGAAGGCAACAAATACGCCTGGCGCATCGACGCGAGTCGCAAGGTCCAGGTTAATTAACCCGCCGAGCTTTACTTCGACCTGGCCCTTGAGCTCATGCACATCACAGGCCACGAATAGCCCTCCCGGCTCGGTTCCAGCAAGATGGTAAACCGCGCGGACCGGTCCGAGCTTGCTCCGCCAGTGATCAAGGCATCGTCTCAGGGCGGACATGTCTTTGACGTCAACTTGCTGATAGTAGACAGAATCACTGAGCAGATCGGACCGGTCCTCCGCCCGACCGATCGCAAGCACGGTTGCACCGTCATCAACGAGACGGTCGCAGAGATGCGATCCGATAAAGCCTGCGCCCCCTGTAACCAGGACGAAGCCTCCGCCCTCTGCACCACCGCCTAATAGCCTCTGCTCGCTTTCCAGGCGCGGAATCTGGACAGGTTCGAGGACCTGCTCCTGCAGTACACCGCTCCGAACACGGTAGAGCCCACCTGCCCGGGACGCGTGCAACGTAGCAGAGCACCACGACCATTCCGGCGGAGAGAGTAAGACTGCCGCGGAGACACCGGGAACCTCGACTCGGAGGGTCTCAACAAGACCGGCTAGACCAGAAGCCACGATCTCGGCGTCTGGCTGGGCCTCCGGTACCACAAGGACCATCGTGCGCACGGACCCTGGCTCCATGCCGCCCATACCCCTATAAACCTCCTGCACAGCAGTCATGCAGTCAAGCAAGACCTCTTGGGGGCCCTTCTCAAGACTCACGCGCAGTGTCAGGCCTGAGTCACTCTCTCTCACCCATGAGGCGACTCCTGATAAACCGCCCTCAGGCCGAGAGGGCAGAGCCTCCTTCTGGCCCATGCCTCCACGGCCCGCGTGATCGAGCCGAGAGTCCCTCCAGGCTGGCTCGAGCCCAACGAAGCCGTCTGTCTCGTCAACGCCCCCTGAGAGCTCCTGCCCCCTCACACCCTTCAGAGCAACACACAGGTTGCCCGCGTCGTCGAAGAGCCACACGTCATGGCGCGTCTCCTCCGCCGCCTCCGTCACACGTACGAACCCCTCTCGGGTTGGAGCGCGGTGCAGTTCCACTACCTCAGCGAAGACAGGGACTCGTGTCCCCTCTCTCCCGTTGAACGCCTCGAACAGCATCACGACCTGGAACAAAGCATCCACGATGGGGATCGATAGTTCCCTGTCCTCGACTGCAGCGTGCTCGTTCAAACGAACATGTGCGAGTGCCTCGTCTGAGGACACCCAGAGGTCCTTAATGACCTGAAAGAGAGGGCCATAATCGATCCGCTTGCCTTCGAACTCTCTTTTGCATTCGTCGGTGCTATAGTGGCGCGAGAACGTTCTCCGATAGGCCGTGAGCGGCGGCTCATCGTTCAGGCGGCTGCGGTCAACGCGCATGGAGCACAAGGTTGGGGCGCCATCTACCCGTCGTCGGAAACCGATCCGGTCGTCATCCCGCTCTACCAGCACGTCAGCCGCCGGCTCCCCCTGAAGTGTGAGCGGCGCCTGGAGCACCACGTTGCGAAGAGACACGTCACTGCTCGCATGGAGAACTTGAGCAGCAGCAACGATCCAAGCAGCCCCCGGTAGGACCGGTTCTCCAGCCACGGAATGCTCCGCCAGGAACCCGTCACGCGCGGTCACGCGCAGGATCTGCTCCCCTGAGGCAAATTCAAGAGGACGCCACCGGCAGCGCCTGGAGGAGGGCACTCTCTCAAGTGCCGAGTGCCAGAACCGCTGGGGCCGAAAACGCGACAAAGGCAACCGGGCCCGTCTTGGCTGGCTGGACGGGCGAGTGCTAAGCTGGGACCAGTCAGCTGTCTCCGCCGACACCTGCCAAGCCTCAGCAATACGCTCGACCGAGCCTGAGCGCAATGCCACGTCAAGGGGCTCACTGCCTTGCCCGACCGCGCCACCGTTCACGGAACGCAACGCCGATACAAGCTCATCCCGGGTACTCGCAACGATGGCAGCACGCCGGCTATCCTGCACACGGCCCCACCGCAGTGTGAAAGCAACATCCGCTAGAGGCACGTCTCTGCCCTCGTCCTCGAGCCAGCTCGCAAGACTATTCGCGTACCAGTTCAGATCGGAGTCCGTTCGGGCACTTAGCACAAAAAACTCGGTGGCGTTGCGCTCCTGCCGGGGCTCGCACGCCGGCGCTTCCTCAAGCACGGCAAAGGCGTTCACGCCCCCAAAGCCGAAGGCACTGACGGTTGCTCTCCGTGTGAGCCCTGCACCTTCGTTTATCGCCGGGCCGCTCCAATCGAGCCGCTGCCCACCAAGATGAATTAGAGACGGATCAAGATCGATCTGAGGGTTCACGGTCTGCAGGTGCACCAGTGGCGGAATCTCCCTATTTTGCAGGGCGAGTACCGCCTTGATAAATCCCGCTACCCCAGCAGCAGCCTCGGCATGTCCTATCGCGGACTTGACCGATCCCACAGACACGGGGCTAGGCGGGCAGTCCATGCCTTCCCGCTCAAGTTGCGTCCTAAGCGCACGCTGAAACGCGTCAAGCTCAATCGGGTCTCCCAGCCCTGTGCCGGTGCCGTGAGACTCGTGGAGTCCAAGCCCTGCTACGCCCGGGCCAGCCTCCTCCAGAGCCTGCTCGATCAGGTTTGTCTGAGCTGCAACGTTTGGTGCGGTCAAGGCAGACGAGCGCCCTCCGTGGTTGATCCGGCACGCCCTGACAACCGCCTTGACCTGATCCCCATCGGCCAGAGCGGCCGACAGAGGCTTGAGTAGTACCAGCCCGATTCCTTCACTGCGTACGTATCCGTCAGCACGCGCATCAAACGTCTTGCACCGGCCATCTGCGGCGAGGACGCCGACCTTGGACAGGGCAATATGCGGCCTGGGATCAATCAGTACTGACACGCCGCCAGCCACAGCCATGGCACAGTCGCCACGCTGAAGTGCTGAGACTGCATGATGAATCGCAACCAGTGAACTCGAGCAGGTGGTATCGATCACCTCGCTTGGACCTGACCAATTGAGGGTATAGTTCACTCGGTTCGCAATGATCGACCGCCCCGTCCCGATCAGGCTGAGCTGATCCTGCGCGGCGCCTCTTTCTGCCAGCAACGCCCCGTACTCGTCCCCAGTCACTCCCAGAAACAGCCCCACGCTCTGGGGAGTAGTAGTTACCGGCGAGTACCCCGAGTCTTCCATCAGCTGCCATACCCCGCTCAGGGCAAGTCGTTGCCGCGGATCCATCATCTCCGCCTCCCTCGGCGAGACTCGGAAACGGTCCGCGTCAAACCTGTCAACGTCGCTAAGGAACCCACCCCACCGGGAGGTGGTCAGGTCACGGCCTGCTTCGTCCCCGTAGACCGCCTGCCAGTCCCAACGGTCCTCAGGCACCTCCACCACGCAATCCCGCCCCTCGACGAGGTTGATCCAGTACTGCTCCGCACTATTAGCCTCCGGCATTCGCGCATACAGCCCGACCACGGCGACAAGGTCTTCTGTGGCTGTAGTCGACGGAGGGGAACCAGCACCTAGACGCTCGTTCACCCCGTCCCGAAGAGCATCCTCCCCACTTCGGCTTGCTCCCTCTAGCCTAACCTTGTGACTTGCCGGTGCACTCTGACTCGGGGACGCCTCCGCCTGCACATCCCCACGTGAAGGAGACACATCGTCTCCGACGACTCCGCTTACGAACTCAATCACCTCATCGAGTGAGGCCAGCGGAAGTAACTGCGCGGTCGTGACGTCGCAGGCGAAGCTGTCACAAATCTGGTTAGCCAAGAGCGCATAGTGCAGCGAGTTGAAGCCCTGGTGCCCCAGGCCCAAGGAAGTATCGAGGTCCTCAACTGAGCATTCGAGCACATCTGAGACGAAGTCCAGTAGCCAGCTCTCAATACTCGCACCGTCATTCTCATCACGGGAGTTGCCACCCTCACTTCCAGCCGGCGACAACGGATGCTGATCGACCATTAGCAGAAGAGCCGTGTTGTCTAGCTTCCCATTCACTGTCGTGGGGTAACCGTCCACCACGGTGATCCTGGATGGGATCATGTGTGCTGGCAGCAGATGTTCCAATCGCTCCTGCGCACGTCGATTCCTTGTTCCTGTACAGAAGCCGACGAGCGAACGCTTCATCGCGTTGGCCTGGCCTCCGTCCGTTGCTAGAGCGACAGGAGCGACGAATCCCGCCTCAGCCATGGCGCGCTCAACCTCGCCGAGCTCGATTCGATGCCCGCGGACCTTTACCTGGCGATCCGAGCGCCCCAGGAACTCGATCTCGCCGTTATCCATGAACCGGGCCCTGTCGCCCGTCCGATAGATCTTGCGGTTCTCGTCTCTCGGGTCAGGAACAAACGCTGCTCGAGTCTGCTCGGGGTCGTTGACGTATCCGTCGCTCAGACACTCACCACCGATGTATAGATCTCCGGGGACCCCAGGGGGCTGCGGTTGCATTGATTCATCAAGGACCCAGTACTCAGCGTTCTGGATCGGACGCCCATACGGGATCGATCGCCAATCGCTCGAGACCTGCGTAATCAGATGAAGGTTCGACCAGACCACGGCTTCTGTCGCCCCGCCGAGGGCGACGACCTGCGTTTGTGGCACCTCCGCGAGGCACCGACGAGCGAGTTCCAGCGGAATCCAGTCCCCGCTAAGGAAAACAAGCCTCAATCGGCACTGATGGACTAGCCGAAGGCCGATGATCTGTTCCAGAACAGGCTGAAAAAATACCGGGGCTGAGTTCCAGAACGTAATCCCCTCAGATGCGAGGATGCGCGCGATTCTCCTCGGGTCAAGCCGATCCACCTCATTGACTACACGGATGGTAGCGCCTGCCGCCAACAGCCCGAACAGGTCGAAAATCGTCAGGTCGAATCCAGCCGCGTTGACCCAGGCCCCTTTGTCTTGAGGACCAATTCCAAACCTGGGAACCAGGTCCTGAAAGAGGTTAACGACCGGCCTGTGCCGCACCATCACCCCCTTGGGCGATCCGGTACTGCCCGAGGTGAAGACAATGTATGCCAGCGACTCTGCCGTTGATGCATCTGGAACCGCGGTATTCGCGCGAGCAAGAGGGTCTTCAAGCTCTGCAACTGTGACTGACTCGCCCGTGACCTGCTCGTCTGGGACAGCCAGCACTGTGAGCCGTGCTTGAGACCGCTCAATGATCTTGTTGTGGCGCTCAGTTGGCTCACCGTGGTTGAGGGGGACGAAGGCTGCCCCGAGTCGCATCACTGCTAACAGGACAGCAGGCTGTCTCCGGTCGCGTTTCATTCGGACAGCGACGACGTCGCCGCGCCCGATTCCGTGACCCTGGGAGAGGGCACGGGCGTACGCATCAACGCGGTCCGAGAGTTCAGCATACGTCCATTTCTCGTGGTCATCAGTGACCGCCACACTGCTGGGCCATGTCTTCGCCGCCCTGTCGAAGAGCTGAACGATCGTTGCGTCACGTTCGAATGGCGCGCTGGTTCTGTTTTGCCGTGTCTGGAATTCCTCGGCGTCCACATCTGCCTCACTAGCGTTCTGCTCAATGGCGCGCATGCCCTGCGAGTCGAGAGCCGCTTTGAAGCTCTTCAGCATTTCCTCAGTCTCCTTCGCATTCATCTGTGCTATACCGACGCATAATTCGGCAGTCACTCTACCCCCCGCCCCATAGACGAGACAGTCCACGACTACGCCCGCTGTGTATGCCGCGGTGTGAGTGGCAGTCATCTCTGGAACGGCGTTGGAACGCTGACAGCTCAGGGCGTCGGTGAATGCGGTGCGGAAGGGCGTGACTGAAGCGCCGAGGTATTCATGCGTCAAGGGAAACCAGTCTGTCCTTCGATTCTCGACGTCGTCCCTTCGTTGCGCCTTAACGCTTTCAAGGCTCTCATATTCGGCGCCGGGCAGAAGAAACCCAAACGTACTGAAGTCCCCGAGCGCAACCTCCCACGAGGGACGCTCCGTTCGATCGACATAATCGATGCAGATAGTTGGATGATGCGAGAGTTCTGCCACGCTCTTTAGCCCTCTACGGAAGGCCCATGCAACAAGCGCGGCACTATCTGTTCTGGTCTGCCCGGCAGGAACGGAGAAGTCCAAGGAGTAGACTCGCGTCTCTCCATACCCTGGCGTAGATGAGGACGAGCGAGGGAGCGCCCCAGAGAGTCTCTCTAGGCGAGCACGCCAGTATTTCTCCCCACCATTTGTGGCCGAGTGGTCTTTCTGCCACGTCGCATACTGAAGCGCGTCGTCCCGCTCCCGATCCAGATCTGTATCGCTGGTCGCTGAGAGTAATAATCGGGACACCAGTAGCGTCGAGACGGCGTCCAGAGAATGGCAATTGAAAGCGATAAAGAGATAGTTAAGCTCGCCACGGGTTCCGACGGATAGACGAACCGGTGGCCACGCGCTCTGTGCAAGCGCGGCTGCTTCCCACTCTTCGACCTGCGACAGCCAGTCGTCTAGCTTGCTCGCGATCGATGCTTCGTAGCGTGTCACGGCCGGCGATAGCGCTCGACCGCTGAGTCGGAACTGTCCGTGTGGCGTCTGCACTGTGTGCAGGGCTTCGTGATGCAGGAAGAGAGCACGCCACCGTGCGAACACAACTGGCAGCTGGTCTGCGTCGATGGCATACACGCGCACTGCATACGCGACCGCGTTGTCCCTCGCCAACGCCCTCTGAGCTTGGTAGCTACGCATTGCCCGCGTTAGCGGCACCCGGGTAAGAGACGCATCAGAGCCATCACTGACCGTGGCCCTCGCCTGTCCTTCAGACACAGAAGGGCCGTCAGTGAGGCACTGTGCAACGAGTTCGCGGTACTCGTCGAACAGCTCTCGCGCGCCTTCATCTCCCAATGCTTGCGTATCGACGTCCCAGTCCAGGAGCACCTCACCGCTCGCCTCCCGGGTCGCGTGAGCATGAATCTGGACCCCCGAGGTCACACTCAGGGATCTGGATACCGGGTAGCCACGCCCCCGTGCACGTTGGGTCACCGATGAGTACACCACCTGAGGTGGATCGATAGACCTCTCCCTCAGGATCTCTGTTCCTGTCATCGACCTGTACGTGAGATCTCGGTCCAGCTCCTCTTGCAGTTCCCAAGCAGCAGTTGCCCGCGCACCGATCTCGATCGGGTGGAGCATCATCTCTGTGAAGGGCCCAACGACCGAATCTATGTCCTCCCACTCATGCGGACGGTCTGTAACCGTGAGAGCCACGAGGATCTGCTCCCGAGAACGATTGGCACACCATTCTCGAAATATGCCAAACAGATACGTAAGGACCGGTACTCCGATTCGTTGCGCCTTCGCCTCAAGCACAGTCCTTTGGGCTGCCGTAAGGCGGTAGCTAAGTCTCATCCAGCCCTGGCTCTCCGCATCGGATGCCCTAGCTACGCGCAATGCCTCCACGGTTGCCGGTCGGCACCCGCTGATCCGACCATCCCAGTACTTCAGTGCAGCTCGGCGAGCGTCATCGTTCCTCACTGACTCCTGGTCGCACCGAATGCCGAAGAACGCCCCGTCGGGAATGTCTGGCCCGAGTTCCGCACCGTCGTATGCACTCCAGAGGTCCCCCAAGGCGATGTGTGTACTCATAGCGTCTGCGACGAACGAGTCGACGCCCACGACAAGTTTGTCCGTCGTGGGCCCCCGAAGGATCCTCAGTGTCGCCATCGGCCCCTCGGCCCACCCGGCAGCCTCAGCCAGCATTTCTGCTACGAGGGATTCCTCGGAATGCACCGGCCGGATGACCGGAACGGAATGCGACTCGGGCATCGCGATGTACTGACGCCCCAGCCGCGTCACCCTCGCCCGTAGCATCCCGTGTCGTTCGGTGACCCGATTCCAAGCGCTGGAGAGCCGATCTTCGTCAAGGCGAACTCCCGGATCGATGAACATGACGTTCCAAGCACCAACCCGCTGTTCAACAGGTCCTCGCTGCATTTTCGCAGCCAGGTACACGCTCTGAAGGTCCGTCAAGGGCGCCGAGTCGGCATCGACCAGCCGCATACGAGGCCGGTCTTGTTCAAGGAATGCCTCATTGGAACGCGCCGCCTCCGAACCGGGTGCAAGGGTGCGCTGAAGCGAGGCAAGGCTCGCCGTCTCTTGTAGCTCAAACAGTGATGGGCTACTTCCATACTGCTCCTGAAGCGAGTCTTTTAGGCTCACTGCACGAATCGAGTCCAAGCCGAGATCGCGTAGCGGCGTCTCCGCGGAGGCTTCCCAGTCCTGGTCCCCGACACAGCGGGCGCAAAGCCTTTCAAGCACGGTGCTCAATCCACCGTTTGAGCCTCGCGCCGCCTCCCACACGCAGCGACCTCCACCACTGTTCCGCCATCCGTTGCTGGCGGCAGTTCCCTCTCCCGATACGGGCAGGTGAACGACGCTAGCGCCGGAGCTAGGTGCGGCTGGCCACGGGCCGTCCACATGCTGGTGGTGAGCTCCCTGTGACTCGATCAGGTGAAGTTGCTCGATGAGGTCTTGGACACTTCCAACAAGGAGCGTGACCGCTTCCCTCTCTCGGGAACGACGGTTTAGCGTTGTGGAAATGCCCGACAGAGAGAGGGTCGTAGACTGCTCTAGCGCATGAGCTAGGTCACCTGCATATGAACGCAGGGCAGCGTCATCGGCTGCGCTGAGATGAATAGTCTCCGCCGCAGCGTTGCGCTCCTCTGGCGCGCTTTGCCGCGCTGGCTCCATGCGAAGGATGGTATGCGCGTTTGTTCCGCTCATACCGAAGGCACTTACGCCAGCATACGGCTTGCTAGTGGGCCAGTCCGTGGCCCGGCGCGGAAAGACGAATGACTCTAGTGCCTCCTCCGTGATGGCAGGGTTAGCAGTGTTAAACCCGGCGAGGGGAGGGAGCTCCCGACGGTGCATACACAGGGCCGTTTTGATGACCCCAAGCAGGCCAGCCGCGGCATTAGCGTGCCCGATATTTGCTTTTAGCGAGCCGAGGGTTACCGGGCCTGTTCTACCTTCGAGACGCAGAAGTGCCTTGACCTCGACAGGGTCGCCTAGGGCTGTCCCGGTCCCGTGTGTTTCGATATACGCAAGCCGCTCTAATGCGACAGGGTTGGCCCCGTAGATCTGGTTGAGTAGCATCGCCTGGGATGCACCATTTGGCGAGGTCAGCGATTTTGAGAGACCATCGTGATTTAGGCGGCTGTCCACAACTGTCGCCCAAGGCTCCCGACCAGCCGCATCAGCGTCCCCTGGCCGTTCTAGGTAAATGCATGCGGAGCCTTCCGCAGGCACGAATCCACTCGCGGCGGCGTCAAATGGGCGGCATCGCCCATCCCTTGATGTCACGCCAAGCATGGACGTCTTGCGAAGGAACTCAGGATCGCTCATTACACACGCCGCTACCACGAGGGCAGACTCGCACTCACCTGACTCGATGGAGTGGCGAGCAAGATGCAGGGCCGTGATCCCCGACGAGCAGGTCGTGTTCACGGTCATGGCAGGACCCTTGACATTAAGCCAGTGGGCGATCCGGCCGGCAAGGATTGCCTCATCCGAGCCTAGGAACGCCTCCGGGCTTCGCGAGACGCTCACATCGTTCTCAAGCGCCGCAAATCCGCTCGGGCGACACGCGACAAATACTCCGACGGAGCGCCCCCTAAGGGACTCTCTCGATATCGCGGCGTCATCTAGGCACTGCCTAACACCGGAGAGCATTACCCTGAGCTGGGGGTCCATCCGGAGTGCCTCCTCCGGGCTCATCCCATAGAGCCGAGCGTTTAGCCCTAGGTCCTCACCGAGGAATGCCCCGCTCAATTCAGAGTCATCAGGCGACTCCAGGGGCCACCGTCCAAGGGGAACTGACGCCTCTGCCACCGCACCGTGTCTCACCATTTGCCACAGTGCATCGAGTGAGTCTGCCCCCAGCACCCTCGCGGACATGCCGGTGATTGCAAGGCCACCCCGTTCTGCATCATGTGTGGACGCCGTTGCCGCAGGTTCGGGCAATGGCCTCAAAGTTGTCAGATGTTCAAGGAGTCTTCCGGGAGTCACATAATCGAAGAATTCAGTCGCACTCAGGGCGACCCCAAGACGCGCACTGAGCTCTTGCGCCATCGCAACAGTGCTGAGTGAGTTCAACCCAAGTAGATCCCAGGTCTCCTGGTAGTGCTCTTCCGTGAGCGGCCGTCCAGTTACCGCCTGATATGCAGCGCGCATGGCATCACCCGCGCTCGATGACTCGGAGCTCACCCCGTTGTCCATGTGCCCTGATGCAAGGATCCTCTCGAGCGCATCCCGGTCGAGCTTCCCTGTAGGGAGTTTCGGCAGCGCCTTCACTTGTACAAGCCGCGACGGGACCATGTGCCGTGGCAGCACATCGGAGACAAACCGTCGTACGTTGCGGAGATCAAGAGGGTGGTCAGCCACCACAGCCGCATGCAGTTCCGACCAAGCCTCCGCGTCGCCATGTTCACTGACAGCTGCCGCTGCACCAACCACACCGGGGACTTCACGGAGGGCCCTTTCGACGGCCTCCAAGTCCAGCACCAGCCCGTTCAGCTTCACCTGATCGCGAGCTCTGCCGAGCAACAGGAAGCCGCCGTCCTCAAGCATCCTTGCGCGATCGCCCGTTCGGTATGCTCGACCGAGGCTCTCGATCTCACAGAACCTGGTCTCATTCAGGGACTCGTCTTGCCAGTATCCAAGTGCAACCCCTTCCCCTGCTACGCAGAGCTCCCCCTCCTCGCCGTCGGGGACACGTTCTCCATGTTCATCCAAGATGGCGACCCGCACGCCATCGATCGGGTAGAAGAGCGGCTCCCCGCTGCTAACGCGGAGCCCTGCCGCGATCGTGTTGGCTTCAGTTGCGCCGTAGTCCTCGAGAAGCTGCGCATCGGGCAAAAGACGGCGGGATAGATCGACCACTCGATCAGGCAGCGTAGTCCCACCAACCGTGACCACCCGCAGCGGCGGTACCACCGCCATCCCTGGATGGTCTATCTCTGTCAACAGGATTCTGAGAAGATCCGGCGTGACTGTGATCCGTGTCACCGAGAACGCCGCCAGTCGCCTTAGCCACCGAGCTGGATCGTGCAAGTCTTGCCCGCCAATGAAAAGCGTCGGAGTGCCCATTGCGAGCCCTCCGAAGATTTCCCACAGAGAGGGCATTATCGACACCGTCGGCCTGGCTGCGCACACCTCATCCTCGCTCGGCGGAAATGCCTTGATCATCCAGCGAAACCGATTGACTGGCTGCCGATGACAGTGAAGAACCCCCTTGGGACTTCCTGACGAACCCGACGTGAACATCAGCAGGAATGGCGTCTCCGCGCCGCTAAAGCACGGCACCTCCAAGGGGTCAGGCTGCTGCTCGAGCTCACTGATCCATGGGTGGGAGTCCGGGAAATCCGACGTATCAGCCAGTACCATTGTCGCCCCGGCTCGTTCGATGAGGTCCCTCCGGTAACGAGGCGGTAGGTCAGGCGAGAGGGGCACCACGACCGCTCCCATATGCATGAGCGCCAAGGCGGCTGAGACGTACTCAGCGGAAGCCGTACCGTTCAGACCTACGCAGTCGCCCGGCCCCACCGCTTTGTCCGCAAAGAGCCCAATGTACTGACGCTTCCTCGTGGATAGCTCTTCGAAAGTCCACCGCTTCCCATCTGCATCGATGAGCGCGACGGATCCCGGGTTCGCTTCGCTGACTGCCTCGATCCATCGGTCAATCGACGGGTATGCATCTGTCATTACAGCCCTTCCCATACCTGAATACCCTCCCTGCAATACCTCACGGAGACACACCCCGATGCACGCGGGATTGGCACCGAAACGGCCCTCGAGCCGTCAGACAGTGCCAGCGCAGAACCGCATCGGATACTCGCTCGCTTACGAAGCACCCTCAGGTGCCTCAAACGCCACATCAACGAGCCATTCATGTTCTTCTCCGGTCGTTCCATCCACGGGGAGGAGCCCGGACAGCTTGCCCTTCAGAACCTTCCCCGTCACACCTCGAGGTATGAAGTCCGGATGCACGATGTAGAGACCACCAAGACGGGCCATCCCACGCCCCCCGAGTCCTTCGTTGAACGTTCTCAGAAGCTCGGCCGCAGCCGGACCGGTCATGTCTACACCCCAAGCGACCGCGACCGGCATAACGGCCCCATCGTCCTTGGCAGGACCACGGACGACAACGCAGTCGACCACTCTGTCGTCGAGTGTTAGCAGATACTCCTCCGTAAGCAGGCTGTAGCACACTCCGGAGGGGGTCTTCATCGCGTCAGTCACGCGGTCTACGTGGAAGAAGCGCCCCGTTTCGTCGCGGTAGACAAGATCTCCCGTGAGGAAGAAACCATCGATCCTTGACCGGGCCGTCAATGCACTGTCGTTCCAGTACCCAACTGTTACCGACGGAGACTTGATACCCAGCCGTCCGACAACCCCGGGAGGGCAGAGGTGGCCGTCGTCGTCAAACACCCTTGCTGATACCCAGGCGTGCGGGCGGCCGATGCAGCGCTCATAGAGCGAGCTCTGCGCTGTGTGTTGAGCGGGGAAACTGATATGCCCCATCTCAGACGAGCCTAGTCCATCGACGTAGATCGATCCACTTGTCCGGTTCCCTCCACGGACACTATGTCCCTCTGCCACTAGACGGCGAATATGCGCCTCGTGGGACGCGTCCCCGCTGCTGATCCAGTACCGGACCGAGGAGAAGTCACGACGGCCAGCGTGGCGAGTCGCCAGCGCAACGAAGGTGTGCGGAAATGCCGAAACACTCTCCGGGTGGACCTCCTCGATCCTGTCAGCAAGAGCATCGGGATCCATGGATGGCACCACATGGACCCGGCCGCCGTCAAGGACTGCGTGTATCAGGAAAGCCAGCGATGCGTTATGAGTGGTGGGTAGCGCATGCACCCGCACTCCCCCAGGAGTGCCTGCCTGCCGCGCGATGTTGTCGCGAATTCCGTGGAACCATTGCCCATGGGCAAGGGTCGCCGCTTTCGGAGACCCTGTGCTGCCTGATGTGTGCGTGATTAGCACTGGGTCGTCGTATGAGTGCCGGAACCTCTCCATATCCGTGGCGGACTCCGCCGGTAGCGAGGTTAGCGCCACGTCAACGCAGAAACTGTCTCTGCGGAAGTCCCGAGAAAGGCCAGCGCGCTGAGCTGCCGAGCAGACAATCCCTTTGATGCCAACCTCAGAGAGATAGCGCTCCGCTACTTCCGGCTTCATGGCTCCGTTGACAACCGCAGCGATCGCCCCTATGGACGACAGGGCACACAGGTGCACAAGTGCGTGAAACCCCTCCTCGACGTATACGCCCACAACGTCGTAGGGCTGGATCCCCTTGTTCCGGTACCAAGTTGCCCATCGTTCAGATAGGTCTACCAGTTCACGCACAGAGAGAGCGCCCCTCGTCTCACCCTTTGCCAATCGCTGCGGGGACGAGAGAAACAGAGTCTGTCGCTCCGGGGCTCGAGACACCGCCATCGCCTTGTAGGCGAAGTTCCCGATCCCAACGGACGCATCAAGATGCAGGCGAGCGAGCTCGATCGCAGTCATCGGCGCTTCCTCGCCGACAACGGCCTCCAGGTCGCCCATCTGCAAGTCCTCTACAGCCTGGACCTTCCCCGCCTCTGAGCTCGTCACTTCCCGGCCTCCGCCTCTCGCGCCTGTTCACCAAGAGAGCCGTCTGCAACAGTCACGTTGCGCCCCATCGGCAATGAGGCAATCTCAGCCAGGAACTGCGCAGGGTCCAGGTGCTGAAATATGTTGCGCCCAACGCACATGCCAAGGGCGCCGCTCCGCAGTCCGGCGCCTAACCGCTCGACAACTCTGCTTGGCTCATCAACTCCCCCGCCAGCCATGACAATGCATGCGTCATTACAGATCCCTTCAAGATACGGTCGCCAGAGGTCCTTGGTTGGGGGCTGTCGAACCTTGATAAATGTGGCGCCAATCTCAATCAGCGTTCGGGTGATAGCGCGGTGCATTTCCACCCATTCATCGCCGTCGTTCGGCGCGTCAGTGATGCTCAGCATCACCATTACCGGGAGGCCATACTGATCCGCCGCGCCAATCTGGCGTGCGATGGCTCTCAAATTCTCTCCAAAGCTGCCGCGCTCAGCACAGAACTCGACGCTCAGGCCGTCCGCGCCGAGCCTCACAGCATCCTCAGCGGAGGCAAGGATGGGTTTGTCAGAGGGGTTCTGAGCCCACCTCGACATCCCATTGGACTGCAGGAGCACAGGCTTCTGGAGCGCCATGCCTCGCCCGGTGAGTGTCTTAAGGGTCCCACGATGCATGACCAAACCGGTGATTGCCGGGTTGTCCACCCACGACTTAGCAGCAGAGAAACTCTCGAGCCCCTTTGGCGGTCCTCCGGTAAGCCCATGGTCGAGCGCTACGAGAAGTGCTCTCCCATCCTGGCCGGAGTTGAGGCGCGCAAGCCTGCGTGCGGTTCCAGTATCCATGTTTCGACTCCTCTAGACTAGGTTCTAGTAACCACGCGTTCGTCGATACTCTTCATAGGTATTTGGGCCTGGCTGCCGCTTCAGCCACTGCCACTCGTCGAGCACTCTCTCCCGAGAAACATTCGGACTTCTGGGGTCTGCGCGATAGTCCGTTATGAAGTTATTCATCCGCGCGGACGGTATCTGTGGGAGGCGCCCTTCGGTCTGCATGAGACCCCGCAAATGATTCACAAGGTCTGCGTATGTAAATACTGCTCCCGACGCCTGCTGTTGGCGACGCCAGTCATTCAGCCAATACCATTGGCCTGACTTGTTAGGGAGGCCCGGACTCGTTTCTCGTACAGACTTGAGCAGGAACTCCTTTGTGGTTCGGTCTCCGACATAGTTCGTCACCCGCGTGTCAAGACTCAGTTTGTCACGGGCCTGGCCCGCCTTTCTCGGCTGCACAGGCCTGCTAGTTGGAACGACGCCACTCTCTAGAAAGCTCCGGATCAGATCTTCGAGATCAGTCTTGCGGCGATTTCCAACAGGAATTCCTATCTCCCGCGCGAACGCCTTGATCTCCGTTGCATAGAAGTACCCTCCATCAAACTCCTCCACCGACATGGAAGTGTGGAGACCGTCAGACCTTGCTCCGCTCTTGCGCCCGTTGTCTTTCATTGACGACCGACCACCTCGTCACGGTGCATCGCTTGGAGCACTTCGGAGGCCAAACTCGTTACGATTGATCGTGGACCTAGTTCCTGGAACAGAACAGGCCCCTGTCTGGCCATGGCATGAACCTCATCGCGCCATCGGACGGGAGAGGTCAGCTGCTGCACCATTAGCTCGGTGACTTCAGTTCTATCTGATGGGTACGGCTCGGCCGTGACGTTAGAAAAAACGGGGATGCTGGGCGCGTTGACATCAATCTCGCCACTGAACAGCCACTCACGGTAGGCGTTTGACGCATCCCGCATGTACCTGCTATGGAAGGCACCTCCGACGTTCAGCACTGTTGCGCGTCCAAGTCCCCTCTCGTCAACGCGTCGAGCCAGGCCTTTCACGCGGTCCGCTGGTCCGGACACTGCGAGCTGTGTCGGCGAGTTATCGGCGGCCAGATCACAGTCGGAGTACTCCTCGTCAAGGAGCCCGCGCAGACTTTCCGGGTCTGTCACCGACCCAATGGCCACCATCCCCCCGTGGAACGCGCGCTTCTCGGCCGCATATGCCATTGCTCGACCTCTAGCGAGTGCTACCTTCAAGCCGTCCTTGAGCGACATGACGCCTGCGCTTACCAGGGCGTTCAACTCGCCCAGAGAGTGGCCTGCGGCGAGACTCGGACGGATGCCCATCCGCTCCAACTCCTGGGCATACAGTGCGTTTACGAAGAACAGGGCCGGATGCGTGTTGTCTGTCCTGCGCAAATATGTGTCCTCGGCCTGACATAGTGCTGCAATGCTCTCCTGGAGAACACCATCGGCCATGGACACTTCCGATGGGAAACTATCGATCAGCTTGGCACCCATACCCGAGAACTGCGCCCCCTGGCCAGGGAACAGGAACGCGATCATTCTGTATCTCCTTCAATTGTGTGAGCAATAGTGTCGTTGACTACCGCGCAAACCGTTTCCCGAGCGGAGTTCATGAAGAAGTGGCCACCTCGAACTATATGACCCAAGAAGTTGGCCTCGGTCAACCGCTCCCAATTCAGGGCGCCAGCAAGTGGCGTTTCTGGATCCTCCAGTGCTGCGATTACCGTGAGATCAACCTGTACGGGCGGTAGGAATTGACTCGTCCACCCATCCACTAGTTGGAACTCTGACGCGATGCTCGCGAGGTATGGCTCAATTAGCCCAGGATTGTCGAGCAGGCTTTCGGGCGTCCCTTGCAGGCGACGGAGCCGCGCAAGAAGCTGCTCCCTCGTCATAGCCGGTGCGTCTCTCTCGCACGGGCTCCTGCTGGATGGAGCAGACCGGGCTGCGACGATGAGGTGAGCCGCGGGAAGCGAGGCTCCGTGGTCGCGCAACGCGAGGTAGGCAACCAGGGCTCCCATCGAATACCCCATGAGTGTCAGCGGGGAAGCGCCATGCTCCCTCTCTAGATCTTGAGCAAGCATCGCCACCGCACTCGCATACTCCTCGAGGCTTGTGAGCGGTGGCTCGCGGAACCGAGGCCCTCTCCCGGGGGGCTGCACCACGGCTACTTCGAGCCACTCTGCGGGCCCAAGGTGGGCGAGCCACGGGTAGAAGGCACTGGCGTTCCCTCCCGCGAATGGAATGATCAGAAGGCGCGCCCTAGGCGGCCCCTTAGCGGGCCTGTGGAGGCCGAGCCAAGGAGATCGCGGGGATCCGTCCAGCCCGCGGCGGACCGGCGCCATAACACCCGCGTTTCCCCAGCCTGGATCAACACTCTTCTCAGGCACTATCCACACCTCTCCAATCGACTAATTGATGCCCGCTCCACTCCTCCCTGTAGCGGGCGGATTTCACGTCACCAGGCTCGGCTCAACGGGCGTTCCAAACGAGGGGACACGACGCGAGGCATACCTAGACATCGCTAAGCATCGAGGTATCTGCCAACTCATCCAGGACTGCTCGCTCGACATCACCGATCCCTTCGATCGCGTCAGCGAGGCTCATTCGATTCCGCACCGGATCCCCACGGTTCCACAGCTCATAGATGTGCTGCCTAGCGCCAAACTCCGTGCCGACCAGCCCACGCACGAGTCTGAACACAGCCGCTTTCCCCTCAGCATCAACACCGCACCCGCTCATATATCGGGCCACAAGGTCTCTAAGAAGAGGCGCCTCCAAGTCACTTGCAGATGCCTGCATCACTGCGCCCGACCCGCTGATCTTGATCAGAATTTCGGTAAGGCGACCACTCACCTGCGCGGCAAAAGTATCCATAGCAAGAGTCGGACCGGGAGCCCATAGCCCATAGTCCGTTGGCGACGCGTCTCGGAGCATTGAGTCAAGACACATGCGGGAGATCTCCACATACTGGGCTATCTCGCCAATCTCTGAACGGATCTCCCTGAAGGAATCGACGCCGATCGCTCTCGCCGCCAGTCGCGCCACAGCAAGTGTCGTCCTGAGCCGGTGGTGGAACCTGATTTGCCCAACATAGAGAGCCCACTTGTTGAGATGCCAGAATCCTTCAAACGCTGCCTCTGCGTCGTCAAGCAGGAACACCCGGTGCGACGGAATGAATACGTCATCGAAGAAAACCATCGCATCCTGCTCATCGAATCGGTCGGCTAGATCGCCGACTACAGGATGTCGCCCCGCCATGGAGGGTCTGCACAAGAGGCTCAGGCCTTCAGCATTCGTCGGCACCGAGAACCAACAAACGTGCTCCGGAAGGTCTCGACGGGCATAGGTAGGCGATAGGTATACGAGCAGCTCATGACTGTATGGCGCCAGGGTTGCCAGTTGCTTCGCGCCACGCACAACCATGCCATCACTGCTCCGGTCCACGACACGCAGGGCCATATCCGGGTTGTCCTTCACGGACACGGACCGGTCCATCTGCGGGTCACCGATTGCGTGCGTAAGGACTAGGTCGTTTCCACGTGCATGCTCATAGAACCACTCAACATTCTCCGCGAACCGGCGGTCGACCTTAGCAAGGCGAGACCTGAAGTCCCAGAGTCCAACAACGACGTTTGACATGAAGTCGGGCAGGCGCGGCATCAGCCCGAACGTGGTCTCCATCCATGCATGAGATGCGAGAGCCTTGCGATCGAGATCCTCACGAGTATGTGGAAGTAGGTAGGACAGACTCGTCCTTATCCCGGACTCAGACGCATCGGTGACAGAGTCTCGCAAGGGCGGCTGGCTCTGCCTGTCCTGCAGGCTGGCAAGGTAACGTGCTGGCCCCACGAACTGTGGGTCCCGGACGACGCTAACCCGCTCCCCCTCGTGCCACACTCGTCGCCCGTCCATAAGGCTCTCGAGATATCGCTCGCCGGTCCAGACTCCCTTCGGCTCGCTTGCGCCCAGACGGGCAGCCTCGACGCTGACTTCGTCAACACTGTTCATGACGGGGTACTCCTTAGTCCTGCTCTGCGTGCCCATCATGGACACGGCTCATAAAGCGCTCAAACACTTCCAGGAAGTGGTTGGCATGTGTCAGATACGGAAAATGGCCCGCACCTGTAACGCATTCCAGGCCGGCATTGCTGACCACATCCGCGATCTCTGAAGAATGACGAGGTGAGATAATCTGGTCGACATCTCCGAAGACGCATAGCGTCGGTGCCGCGACTCGTTCGAGAACGGGTTTGAGAGAGCCCTTTGTAGCCTCATTTAGGGATCGCAATGCAGCGAGGAAGTTTACTTTCTGCGAGGAAAGCAATACAGCGCGACTGTCCTCAACACGCGATCGCATCTCCTCGTCCCCATCCTGCGGCTCTGCGGCGAGAACCGCGTCGAAGTCCTGGTGCAGCGTGGCGACGGACGATTCCGCCAACTGCATAAACTCGTCCGAGCTCATGGTCGACGGGTCCCCAGTCTCAAGGTCCGAGGCGTCATGGAAAGCGCCAACGAGAGTCAACGATCGGGTTAGATCCGGATAGTCCGCAGCGAAGTGTGTCGCTGACACAGATCCAAGGCACGAAGCCAGAAGATGGTACGGGCCGCTGATATCCAGGCTCCTCATCACATCGCGAGAAATCCGCGCGATGTCTCTGTTTCCACATCCGGACACCGCGTCACTCAGCCCATACCCCGGCGGATGCACCACTACCAGGCGGAACTGCTCACATAGCCTCGATGACAGGAGATGCATCCACACCGGCGCCGTCAGCGCCACCGCGGAGAAGATGAGTACGGGCTCACCCTCGCCAACAGAGAAGTACTCGATTCGCCCCTCCTCAAGCGACACGGTGCCGTGCGTCAGGGCCCTGCCTTCAGCCACGACACTCTCCTCAGGATGCCCACTCTCCAGTTCACCGCTGTCAAGCAGGTCGGGGTAACAGCGCAGATACTCCTCAGTCTCTGCAGGAGAAACCACGCGGAGAGTTCGGACAGTAGGGGTTCTCTCCGCGGGGATTCCTGTGTCGGACGATGTGGAGTCTTGCGTCGTGCCCTCTTCTCCGCCCCTACCTTTCGAGAGCGGAGGCATGCTTGCAGTGGGCGAGAGTGCTTGTGCCACCTGGGGATGGTCTCGATCAAGAGCCTCTGCGATTGCCCGTACGGTGTTGTTTTCTAGGAGCAGGGCGGTAGGTACGGGCCCCAGCCGCTCCTCCATTGTGGCCTGGATGTTCACGACAAGCAGTGAATCGACGCCATAGTTGAGCAGGTCCACATCGGGGTCCAGATCAGCAACGTCAGCCTTGAGTATCTCCGCGAGCAAGGCACGGAGCCCCCCGACCGTGTCCCGGATGCCAGACATTCTAGTTCGAGCTGGTGGCAGGGGCATGGGGCCCCCTCGGGATTCTTGTCTCGTCTCGTTCTCTGTGGACTGCGGCCGCGGGGCGGGCCCAGCGGATGGCTCCTCGTTGTCGATAGCACGAGTTTTATCCCGCCGTGCCACTGCCGGCAACAGTTCGAAACCCATCCTCCGAAGAGCGGGCTCGTCCGCAACGGGCACGAGTGTTCCCGTCAGGTCCGCTCCAAGGACACTATTGAGTACATAGAGCCCTTGGTCAACCGATAGGCGGCCGATGCCTTTAGCTTCAAGCGTCGATGCCACTGAGTCGTCTATCCCTTCCCAGAACCCCCAATTGATGGCAGAGACATTTAGTCCGTGGACACGCGCCTCAGCGGCGGCACCTACCTGGTACGAGCATGATGCAGTGTAAGCTGACCAACCTGCACTACCCACCGGAACGTCTACTGTCGAGAACAGCACAGCAAAGGAGATCGGGTGCTGACGCATTAGCGCGATAACCGAGTCCGTCCCGGCGATCTTGCCACGAAGAAGCTCCCGGAAGTCTTCCACAGTAAGGTCCGGGATCCTGCGGATGTCTCTGGTCATGGTCAGGTGAAGGATCCCGTGGACGGGGCCCATCTTCTCAATCGAGTGCTGGTACGCCTCCTCGAACGCCCTAGCATCGGCTACGTCCGCACGGACATGCAGAAACTGGCCTCCTGCTTCGCGGATCTCGCGAGCAACCTTCTCTGCCTGCTGGCTGAGCTCACCGCGCGAGACCCATGTGATTCGTGCCCTCTTGCTTCTCGCCAACGCAAGTGAGAGCTGGCGTCCTACTGTTCCGTTCCCGCCGACAAGGAGGTAGTGGCCATCCTCCTGGAACTGCTCCTCAGGGGGAGGGAGCTCCCGCCGTTCCTGTATGCGCTCTTGATACAGCTGACCGGAATATAGGGCGTAAGGACGATCATGATCACTCCACTGAGGGCACTCAGCAACCCATGCTGCGGTCTCGGCAGTCAACGGCTGCCCGGTCTCGATGTCGAGGTGCGCAATGGGGCGGTCACATTCACGGGCCAGCGTCCGAACGTATCCTCCTAGCCCGGTAGCCGCAGGGGCTTGGTCGGCAGCTGGTGTAGCCCCGCGAGTAACCACTGTGAAGGAAACCCGCTTGTCATGGAGCAGATCTCGAGCAATGGCCTGCTGGGCGAGCTGGTGCAGCAGAATCAGCTCGTCCGCCGCCAGAGAGGGATCGCCGGAGCTCAGGAAGACGATGGCCTCGGGATCTTCGGCCAGCTCCAGACACGCGCGAGCAGCCACGTCATCAGCAAGCGCCACCGTCCAGTTTCCATCCGCCTGAAGCGCGGAGACGGCGGAGGGTCTTACCACGATGGTCTGGCAGCTAGCCTGGCGGTACCGGGGCGTCGCAGCGATCACCCGCGCATCCATTTCCGACGGTGCCACGATGAGGACGCGTTGAATCGGCCTGGTCCGGTCCTCTTTCGTGGCGGGCCGGGCGATGACGTTCCACTGGCTCTCGAAATACCGGGGGGTGCGGCTGTCGGTGGACCCAATAGGCAGTCGTCTCACCGACGCGACTCGTGTGCAGGTGAGGATCGGACTGCCCTCTGCGCTGACGAGCACCACCTCAAACTCCCCAGGCGCTTCAGCGCGGGCGATGATTCGTCCAGCTCGCGGTACCGCAGCGTGTCGAATGACCCGCCCCAAGATGGCTGGCGATCCCTCAACATGGCCGCCGACCAGGTCGATGACGGCTTGGAGCGCGGCACCAAGGTCGTTCTCGATGCCGTTAGAGAAGTCACCCTCCAATACGGTCTTACCGCTATCGCCGGCACGAGCACGAGGCTCGATCAAGGGACCACTCAGGACTCGATACGGCGCAAGAAAGCCCTGCAGGACGGCCTCGTCACCGATGTATCCCTCGACCAGGACCCCTGTCTCGGCACTTACATCGATGCTGATTGCACTGAGCTCCGAGCCCTCAAGAGTGTTCTTGTCTAGGAGAGCCCAACTCGGGGACAGCCCAGCCACTACAGAAGAGGAACTGTCAGGCTCGATTGCCTCAATTACGCCGCTAATGACTCGGGCCTGCGCACCAAGCTCGCGCCGCCCACTCGGAGCAAGCGAGAATGTTGGCTTCCCCCGCTCAACCGATTGGCCCAGGTCAACGGACGGACGGTTGCTCGAGCCGCGCGGGTTCTGCGGCTCCAAGGGCGTGGGCCGCTGAGTGGGCGCCCAGCACACCTGATGATCAAACGGATAGAGAGGGAGGTCCACATGCATTGGGATGTCCCCTGCATGGTCCTCAAACGCGATGTTCAGGCCACTGGCCCAGAACTCGGCGATGCGTTCCAGTCGTCGCCCCTCTAGGAGCTGTGCGATAAAGCCCTCGCGGACCTCACCCGCAAGTCGCGCTGCCTCATCAGCAGTCGCGTTCCCGACGAAGACCGTCTCACCACTGCAGTCCTCGCCTGCGACAAGCTGGTTGAGGATGGACAGCAGCTCGTGCTGGTCTCCAGCAACAACAGCAACGCGGTAGCGATGGAAGTCTCGCGCGGTCTGCGTCGTACGAGCAACCGATTGCAGCCACGCCCGCTCAGCACTGACGCTACTCGGCAAGCAGCCCGGGACAGCGCGGAACTGAGCCCCCTCAACGACGTCGTCAACGGCAAGGTCATGCTCGAGCCCTGACTCAGGAAACCACACTCCTGCACGTTCAGCAATGAGCTCTCGTAGGGAGCTGGCGCCCCCAGTCTCAGTAAGAAGATCAGCAAGCCGGTCGCTACCTCGAATGTGTCGAGGCGCTACTCCCGCCGCGTCCGCGATGGCCTGGATCACCGCTTCCCGCACCGCCTGGGCGTGCTCGCCCGAATGACGTGAGGAGAAGTTCTCCAGGAGATGCACGTACGCTCCGAGAAGCAGTCGGAGCGATGCCTCCGACGCGGCAGAGAAAAGAAAGAGCTCCTCCGCTTCGGGGGCCGCCGCCGGAACCGAGTCTTCCTCGTGCACGGACTCGATCAGGGCATGCGCGTTGGCTCCGCCCGCGCCGAAGCAATTGATCATCGCGCGGTATGGCTCGGCTAGACCGCCGGGACCAACGCGTGGCTTCCATGGCTCGAGATGTACTTGCAGCTCAAGTGGTGAGTCCTCGAAGGTGATGTTGGGATTGACGTCCGCAGCGTGGATCGACGGGGCGAGTCGATGATGCCGCATCTGCTCTAGCGTCTTGATGACGCTTGCCACACCGGCAGCCGACTCTGCATGCCCGATGTTCGATTTCACCGACCCGATTGGGACGTCCGACCTACTTGCCCCCCTTCGCTTGAGTGCTTCGCTCAGTGCCCGGACCTCGATCGGATCACCAAGCTTTGTTCCGGGGGCATGGGCCTCTACATAGTCGATGCTGTCTGCGGAGATCCCAGTGGCGTCGAACGTCCCATCGATGAGACGGGACTGTGCCTCCACGTTGGGCATTGTCATGTTGTTGACCGTACCGCCATGGTTAACACCTGAGTGTCTTAGAACGCCAAGGATTCTGTCCCCGTCACGGCGCGCTGCGCGCAGCGACTTCAGAACCAACGCTCCCGAGGCCTCAGCCGGCACATACCCATCCGCGTCTGCCGCGAAAGGACGGCATCGTCCGCTGCGAGCCGCGAATCCTGTGCGGCTCAACACGAAGTATTTGTTCGGGTGTGTTGTAAGGTTTACGCCACCGGCGACCGCCATGTCGCATTCACCGTTCAGAATGCTCTGCGCCCCCAAATGAAGAGTGGTGAGAGAGCCGGAGCACATTGTGTCTACTGGCAGCGACGGGCCAGTTAGGTCTAGCGCATAGGACGCCCTGTTTGCGATGGTTGCGTAGGACCCGCCCGCCTCCGCAGTCATGGAGCCGTAGTGCTGATACGAGCCCCACATGACAGCGACGAAAAGGCCTACCTGAAGCCCTTCTCGCTTCCGCCGCGGGTATTGAGCATCCTCAAGCGCGTGGTACACAGTCTCTAGGAATACACGTTCCTGGGGATCCACCGACTCCGCCTCGAGCCTTGACATGCGGAAGAACGAAGGATCGAACAGGCGATGGTCCGGAATGAATCCACCCCACTTGCAATAGGATGTGCCTGCGATTCCTGCCCGCTCATCCCAGAAGTCTCGCCAGTCCCATAGCCGGTCGGGAATCACCTCAATGCAATCATCGCCTTGCGTCAGGTGGCTCCAAAACTCCGCCACACTCCCAGCCTTCGGAAACTGTCCAGCCATTCCGATGATGGCCACGTCACCGCTTCGGGAGACCTCGGGCTCCTCGAGCGGACGAGTCTCAGTGGTGGCAGCGAGGGCCGTGTCACTAGGGACGGTTTCCTGCGTAAAGGCGCTCTTCAGGGCTCTACTGTCTGCTTTGGCGGAGTGAACTACCTCACTCTCACTGCTGAACCCTGGAGCAAAAATGGGAGGAAGGATCCCTGTTGTGCCGCGGGCATCCAAGGAGCGATCCTCGCAGTTCACAATAGGCTGAGACGTGGCGCTCGCGTCTATGAATGGAGCCGCGCCAGCCTCGTCAGCGCGGCGCCTTTTCCTTGCCAAGCCGCCGTCAAAGTCAAGCGAGTCGCCACGCTCACTCCCCTCGCCACTCTGAATCGAGGAGAGGTGCGTGACCAGCGCCCCGAGCGTATCGAATTCAAGCATCAGGGACTTGCTCAGCGGACCGAAGTGCTTCTCGAGTCGCTCGACAATCCCCACACTCAGGACGGACTCAATCCCGATGTCACGGAGCCGTGTCTCTTCGTTGAGGCTCTTGACAGGAAAACCGGTCTCCGCCTCGATCGCGTTTGACACGAGCTCGTTGCACACCTCGGGCGTGTTCGACAATCTGGACCCCTCTCCACCTTGGACGTGCTCCGTTTATCCCTCAACTGGCGACCACCATTTGGGCCTCTCGGGGCTCACTGACAGCGTCCCCCGGCATCACGCTCCAGCGCCTGACCGGGCTTCCCGGCCCTGCCTACACCCGGCTACGCAACGCGAATGCTCCTCTACTTTATCACGCCACGAACCGCGCGGGCAACCCCGCGGTAAATATTGCCTTGACGTCGAATGGCGCCGCGGCCCACCTCGCGAGCGCCAGCGCCAGCACCAGCGGACTGTCAGCGGTCAACGAACTGGTTCCGAGCTGGGTCCAGCATGTGTTTGACGACGCCTCTGGCGCTCAACTCAAGGAGCCTCACCGGCGTGGACGGCGCCTCATCTGAGAGCACAGTGACGGCGAAGGGGTCTCCGGCTCTCAGCGTTCCTGAGGTCAACCAGACTGGCTCGCCTATACCTGAGGGGGCACTCCAGTGCCCGGGGATCGGATGACGGTGCCCCACGGTGAACCCCGTCAGGTCCGCGGCCAAGCCTTGACCGGTCGCTTTCACAGTGGCCTCCTTGCGCACCCATAGGCACAACCAGTCGGACTGCTCCATAGGAGGGACCTCGAGCTCATGTCTACTCAGGCATGACCAGAGAGGGGCAAGTGGCAGTGCCCGAGAGCGGAGTTCTACGTCGACCCCAACCGGCGAGTCCGGATGTAGCGCGATTAGAAGCGTCGCCCCAGAGTGAGACACGTTGAACTCGAGGGGCCCGTCCAGTACGGGCTTTCCATAGCGCCCACTTTGCACGGCGACGTCTTCAGGTGAAGCGCCTAGCTGGCTTCCAAGTACTGCACGCAAAATGACTCGAGATGCCATCGCTCGTTCTCGCAGCACGCGCGTGCCAAGACGGGAGAGGGCGCTGACCTCAGCCTGAGAGAGCCATTTGCTTCCGGCGCTCAACACTGGCGCAGCGGAGTCAAGATCGAACTGCAGCACCGTCGGTGACATAACCACAACTGCCTAGTATCTAGTATACGGACCAGACTGTCTACCGCTCTTTGAGCGGAACTGCGGTCGAACCGACCTGCGAGGCAGAGACCTATTCCTCGCTGCTCCCGCCACGCCTCACTAGCCTCGATCTTTCATTGGTTGGTTGAGCGGGGTGTGGGTGGCGGCGTTGCCGGTGTCGTGGCTGGGATTATGCCGGTTGGGTGTGACGGCTTGCCGCGTGTCGTCTCGCGGTGGTCGGGCCTTTCCGGGGGCCAGAGGGTTCTTCCTTCAGGGGCGTGGTGGACAGGAAGCAGGAGCCGTGTGTCTACGGAGCCGGTAGGGCCTGGAGGTGCCCGAGGCCGTCAAGCAGAAGGCTGGTCCAGGGGTGGTCGGCCTTGTAGCGCAGGACGGTGCGGCGGGCGTGGTGGGCGATGACAGCGGGGATGCTCATCAGCCGCAGGCGGATCGTCCGGGGCTCCCAGGCGCGGGCGGGGGCGTCGGCCAGGGCGAGCAGCTGGGAGAAGGCCAGCAGGTCACAGGCCAGAGCCACGATCAGGCACCAGACCCGGTTGGCCGCAAACCCCTGCAAGGGAAAGCGGTCAAGCCCGGTGTCCTTGGCACAGCGGATACGGTCCCCTGGCAGCGGGCCCGCAGCCGGTGGCGCACCTCGAGATCGGCGAGCTGACCCACCCTCGTGCTGGTGGCGAAGGCGGTCAGCCGGTAGCCGCCCACGTCCTCGAAGCGCAGCTGGGCGCCCTGATGGGGCCGCTCTCGGCGCACGGTTGACCCGCATCCCCTTGGGCCAAGCGGTCAGGTCCAGCAGGTCGGCGGGTCTCAGCGACGTCCGCACCATCCCTGGGCTGGCCGTCAGCGTTGTAGGCCGGGGCCCAGGCGGTCTCGGGGATGGTGCCCGTGGATCTGCGGCGTGTGGTCCGGCAGCGTGAACCCCACGCTGTAGGACACCCGCCGACGGGCCAGGAACTCAATAGTCTCCTTTGTGCCTCCGGCCCCATCAGTGCGCACCAGGACCCGCCGCCCGGGTCTGGGGCCGAGCCCGGCCTGGTCCAGTGCCCGGCGGATGATCTCGACGTGGTCGGCGGCAGTGTTTGATCCCGCGTTTCCAGGAAGGCCTGTCCAGTTTTCTGTGTAAGCGTTTTACAGGTAGGGATTGATTCGGTCGGGATAGGCGGTGGCGGGGCTGGGCCAGGGCCTTGTTCCAGTCGGTGGTGATCTGTCCTTCGACGAGCTTGCCCTTGGCCTTGCGCTTGGATGCTGGCAGTCCTTTCTCCTTGTCGCGTTCTCGGGCTCGTTTGTCCACGGGTGTCGCAGATCGCCAGCCACAGCAGCTCGGGCCACCGCCTCATCGGAGGGGAAGTGGCCGCGGTTCTTGGAGACCTTGCGTAGCTGGTAGCTCAGCGACTCGATGCTGTTGGTGGTGTAGATGACACGCCTAAGTATCGGGGGGAATTCCAGGAAGGGAGTGAACCGCTCCCAGGTCGCCACCGTCTCGGGGTACTTGACCCCCATATCGGACTCAGAGAAGTCGGTCAGAGCCTGCCAGGCGGCCTCCTGGGTCGAGGCGGTGTAGACGGCCTTGAGAGCGGCCGCGACCTTCCTGCGGTCACCGTAGGAGACAAACCGCATCGAGGCGCGGATCA
>ERZ772764.456-NODE-456-length-28598-cov-3.185720_pt1 | contig 28598 bp, 22 predicted proteins | sample MGYA00512163_ERZ772764 | MGnify/ENA primary metagenome ERZ772764 (study PRJEB29015, sample SAMEA2737903) | human oral metagenome | biome: human oral; feature: human-associated habitat; material: dental | place: China | collected 2094 ... | reverse complement strand
GAGTGCGGAGTCCTTTGCAAAATGCTTCTTGTACTCGCTGAGCGTCGTTGCGCCGATGATCTGCATCTCGCCGCGCGCAAGAGCGGGCTTCAGAATATTTGCCGCATCAAGAGAGCCCTCGGCTCCGCCTGCGCGGATGAGCGTGTGAATCTCGTCAATGAGCGTTATCGCCCCGTTCCGCTTGCCGAATTCGTACTTCGTATCCACCAATATAAGCCCCCGCTGGGCGGCCATCTCGCTACCGCGGGCAAAGAGCCTCCGGGTGTAGTCTTCCAGCCTAGCGTACTCCTCTGCTGGCACAAGGCCCTTGGCTATAATTTCCTCGCGGCTTATATCCTCATCATGCCCCTCCATCGCCTTGGTGGTAGGCGTGATTATCGGCTCGGGGAGCTGCTCATTCTCGCGTAGCCCCTCTGGGAGCGGCACACCGCATAGCGTGCGCTTGCCGGCCTTGTACTCCCGCCAGGCGTGGCCGCTCAGGTAGCCACGGATCACCATCTCCACTGCGTAGGGTTCGCACTGGTAGCCCACCGTAACCATAGGGTCGGGCGTGGCGAGCTTCCAGTTCGGTATGATATCGGCGGTGGCATCTAGGAATTGCGCAGCTATCTGGTTCAGCACCTGCCCTTTATACTCCACTCCCCAGGGCAGTATCACATCGAAGGCCGAGATCCTATCCGTAGCGACCATCGCTATGCGTCCATCGCGTAGGAAGTAGACGTCGCGTACCTTGCCGTGATAGACATGATCTTGACCTGGCAGATGCAGGTCGGTGTGCGTGAGTGTATGTACCATAAATGCTAGGAATATGTATTGTTGTGATTGTGGTTTGTTGTCAGAGTTACTTCTCGGTATGCTCCTCCTCGTCCCTACGGTCATAGACCTCTACGATCTCGGAGACGAGTGGGTGGCGGACAATATCTACGGTAGAGAAGTGAATGAAGCTAATGCTCCTAAGGCCCTGGAGCTTGTCCACGGCATCACGTAGACCAGAGCGTATCCCTCGGGGAAGGTCTACCTGAGTGAAGTCCCCCGTGATGATCATCTTGGAGTTAGCTCCGAGGCGAGTCAGGAACATCTTCATCTGCTGAGGGGTGGTATTCTGAGCCTCGTCGAGGATGACTACGGCATCGTTGAGGGTACGTCCTCGCATGAAGGCCAGAGGGGCTATCTGGATCACCCCCGTATCGATGAAGTCCTTGAGTTTGGGTGCAGGGATCAGTTCCCCGAGGGCATCATAGAGGGGCTGGAGATAGGGATCGAGCTTATCCTTCATCTCTCCGGGCAGGAAGCCCAGCTTCTCTCCAGCCTCCACGGCAGGACGAGAGAGGATGATACGTCGGACTTGCTTTGCCTTGAGCGCCTTGACCGCTAGGCAGATGGCGATGAAGGTCTTGCCACTACCCGCAGGCCCTGTGGCGAAGCACATATCCCGAGAGGCAAACTCTCGTACCATCTGACGCTGGTTCTCCCCTCGGGGTTGGATCGCCTTGCCATGCACTCCATAAATCAGTACGTCACCCGACTCGGGGGTAAGCGTGGAGGTAGCTTTGGGTGAGCGGTGACGCTGTACCACCTCGATGAGCTGTGCCTCGGTGAGCTGGTTGTGCCGGGAGCATACCGCCTCCAGTTCGCTAAGGATCTGGAGCATCTCCTCGGCAGCCTGTGGCTCTCCGAGTACCTTGATGACGTTCTGATGCATCCGTAGCTTGGTCTTAGGGAAGAGGGCGGAGAGGGTCGCGAGGTTGGTACGATTGATCCCAACGAACTCCTGCACATCGGCTTCCTCTAGGACGTATAGTCGCTCCATCATAGGCTCTGTAGTCTGCTTGTATCGTGTATATATCTGCGTATGAGTGTCCGCCACAGAGGGGCGGTAGTCCGTAGTTGGTCTGCGGATAGGGGTAGGCGATAGCACCAGTATTGGTCGGCCTGCTCGGGATGGTTGATCTGCTCCTCCTCAGGGCTTTGGATCCAGAGACGAGGATCGATACTCATCCAGTCAGCGAGGGGGAGGAGGACACCGAGCGAAGGAGTAGCTAGGTGACGCTGCAGGATGAGTCGATAGATCTGCTCCTCCTGAGCTCTCAGGGCGGACACTTCCTCGGGGCTACGTCCCAGCTCCTGGGTGAGGTACTGCCCTTGACGCTCCTCTGTGAGGCTATGCCACCATCCTCGGAGGGAGGGCATATCATGCGTGGAGGTCGTCCCTATGCTCCGATAGGGGAAGCCTAGGGGATCAGCCCAGCCCGTGGGTGTAGCTCCCTTCGGCATGCGCTCGAGCTCTAGACTGAGGATCTGAAGCTCATCGAGCACGGCAGGGACAGTAGCGGGAATCATACCTAGATCCTCTGCACAGAGTAGGATCCCTGAGTGGCGGGCTAGGCTACTCAGCCGATGTAGCCCCGTAGCTCTGAAGAGCTCATCATGTCTCCGATAATAGTAGTCGTAGCTTAGCTCCAGCCACCGCCTCTGGAGCGTCTCATCCCAGTGCCTATAGAGACGACTACGCTCCCAAGCGATACGTGGGTGATAGCCCCCTGTGTAGGGATCCTCGATGAGTGCTGTCTCCGTACAGAGACTAGAGAGGGCGGTAGCGACCTCACCTCCGACAGCCTCGATGACCTCTGCTCGCTCATAGTCCTGCTGACTCGTATAGCTCAGCTGGTAGAGGTCTGGCTCTGTCGTTGGTAGGAGAAGCCCCGAGGCAAGGAGCTTATCCACCTGCTCTCTGCCAAGGAGCTCATGGAGGTCATCAATGTGGATAAGGGGGTGGGTAAGTAAGGACACAAGACCTTCCTCTCCAAGCATCGCCTGCCACTCCTCTAGCGTATAGGGTAGGGCTGGGTGGAAGTGTCCGAGTAGCCCTGAGCGTTCACTGCGAGGCACCTCCCAAATGCGGAAGAAGCCCAGCACATGGTCGATACGTAGCGCATCGAAGTAGGTAGCGAGGCGCTCCATCCTCCTACGCCACCAGAGGAACTGATCCTGCTGCATCACCGTCCAGTCATAGGTCGGGAAGCCCCAGTTCTGCCCATCTATGGCGAAGTCATCCGGTGGTGCACCTGCACTCTGCTCCGTGTGAAAGAGCCCGGGGGTCGTCCAGACCTCTACCCCATGGGGGGAGACACCGATCGGTAGATCACCCTTGAGGAATATACCCAGCTCCCGAGCATGATCTCTCACCCTACAGAGCTGTAGGTGTAGGAGCCACTGCACCCACTGATAGTAGCGGAGTAGGTGCTGCTCCTCGCTCCCCGAATAGGTCGCGCGCAGACGACTGAGGTCGTAGTGACTATCCATCCCCCACTCTGTCGGGGGGAGTCCCTCATGCCGGTCTCGTAGTAGGCAGTAGTAGGCATAGGGCTCTAGCCACCGCTCCTGCGCCTGTCGGTAGTCCTCGAAGTCGGTGCCAAGCCCATCCCCTGCACACTGCTCGGCGAAGAGCTGACGCAGATAGGCTTCCTTGAGCTGGATGACCTGAGGATAGTCCACCGTCTCCCTTGCTCGGAGTGCTGCCCCAGCCTCCTCGAGCCTCCTCTGTAGCTCTACATCTCGGAGGGCTGGTAGCTGAGAGAGGTCTAGGTAGATCGGGTGTAGGGCATCTACGGAGATCGCATTATAAGGGTATGAGTCCCGGGGCGAACGGGCAAAGGTCGTATCATTGATCGGCAGGAGCTGTAGGGCATTCATCCCCAGCTCATGCACGAGGTCTACTAGCTCATAGAGTGTCCCGAAGTCCCCTATGCCCCAGTCCCGCTCTCCCCTCAGGGCGAAGAGGGGAACGACACAGCCTGCTAGGCGAAGGTGCTCCGAGGGAAGGCGGACAAAGCCATCGGTAATCGTACAGCCACAGCCCTCTCCGAGAGCGACCTGTGGCAAGGCTCTATTAGCCCCCTCCTCCCACTGGGGCTCACCACCCTCCTCGTCAGCGACGAAGTACTTGTACTCTACAGCCTCTCCTGACGCCCCTAGGACGGAGAGGGGAAGGATGATCCCCCAGCGACCTCTCCCGAGGTAGTGCATCGGCACAGCAGCATGGGTATCCCATGCGCCTAGCTCGCTAGTGCTCCCGACGAGATAGAGCTCTCGTCCCCTACCAACCGAGGAGGTGAAGGTCTGAAGGCAAACATAGGGGGTGTCTCCCTCTGGGAGATCAAGGGGCGATGGTCGATGCCCTCTCAGGGTATCGAGTAGTGCTGTGGTATAGCTCGGTGCGTCCTCGGGGCTCTGCAGCCAAGCATCTAGGATCATTATCCTGCTAGCCCCTAGGGGGAGGCCTAGGTGATGCTGGAGCATACCCTCACGGCGGACGACCTGGCCTGCCGCATTACGCACGAGATAGGAATAGGAGAGTGTGGGGGGGATAGGCTCTGGTAGATCGAGTTCGGTCCGCCATATATCACCCTCGGCGCAGGTTAGTGGACATGCCTTGTCCTCATCCCAGAGGCCGAGGGTGGAGCCTTCGCCTGAGATATATAGGGCCTCGCCCCACTGGGCATGGTAATGGATAGCGAAGGTGAGTCTCATTGCCGTCCCTCCGCTTGGCTTTGCCCCCGACGAGAGGGCTGTAGCACGCTCGTGCTATCGATCGCTATAGCTGTCAATGCTCTCTGTAGTGATGGATGAAGGGTGCTAGCTGGGGGAGCCCCATACACACCCTTGAGCACAAAGGTACAACTAAAACTACCAAGGTGACCTACACAGCCCGCCGTACAGCCCTAGAGCATAGCCTCTAGGATGGTCTCCCCACCGTGGGGGGAGCCTCACGATGAGTCACATGCGCCCTCTGGAGTGCTGAAGCTGGGGAGGCGTGGAGGCTCTTTTGGCTCCTTTACATTTGCTAGTTATTTCCTACCTTTGTCGCCGATTTGCGTTTATCACTTCATTACTAACATTATAAAGACTCCGCCCCCTCATGAGTAACGACCCGGGCAGACCGAACTTCCTCATACGTACCTATCGCTTCTACCGCGATGGCTTCAAAACCCTAACCCCCACGAGCCGTAAGCTCTGGCTCATCATCTGCATCAAGCTCTTCGTCATGTTCGCTATCCTAAGAGCCTTCTTCTTCCCCAACGTGGTCAAGCAGGAGGCAGAGCGACAGCATATGTCCCGCTCGGAGTTCGTCGAGCAGGAGCTCCTCCAGCGCCGAGCAGTATCCCCCACTGATACTCTTCACGGGGGGACGGACAAACCAATCAAGTAATCATAAGGACTAAATACTATATACAATGGATCTAGAATCACTCGTATCGTGGTCGAGGGCACAGTTTGCCCTGACGGCCATGTACCACTGGCTCTTCGTGCCTCTGACACTAGGGCTGGGTATCATCATGTCGCTGGCGGAGACGAAGTACTTCCGCAGTGGCGATGAGTTCTGGAAGAAGTCTACCAAGTACTGGCAGAAGCTCTTCGGGATCAACTTCGCTATCGGTGTCGCCACTGGGATCATACTGGAGTTCCAGTTTGGGACGAACTGGTCGAACTATAGCTGGTTCGTCGGCGACATCTTCGGCGCTCCTCTGGCTATCGAGGGTATCTTGGCCTTCTTCATGGAGAGTACCTTCATCGCTGTGATGTTCTTCGGCTGGGGCAAGGTCAGCCGAGGCTTCCACCTCGCCTCCAGCTGGCTCACGATCGTCGGAGCGACGATCTCGGCAGTCTGGATCCTCGTAGCTAACGCTTGGATGCAGAACCCACAAGGGATGGTCTTCAACCCCGAGACGATGCGCAACGAGATGGCAGACTTCTGGGCCGTAGCCCTCTCCCCTACGGCTATCATCAAGTTCCTCCACACGATCACGACCTCCTGGACGCTGGGGACTTTCTTCGCCCTCGGGGTATGTGTGCTGTACCTACTACGGGGGAAGAACCTCGAGTTCGCTCGGCGCAACATGAAGATCATCGCCCCCTTCGGCCTCATCGCCGCTATACTCTCCGCAGCTACTGGACATAGCTCTGCAGTCGATGTCGCCAAGAACCAGCCGATGAAGCTCGCCGCTATGGAGGCCCTCTACGATGCTGGTACCTCTACCCCCGAGGGAAAGACGGCCGATGGCAAGGGACTCCCCCTAGGTATGGTAGGTGCACTCAACCCCAGCAAGGGTCGTCCCGATGACGGGAAGGCCTCCCACCTCTTCAGTATAGAGGTCCCTCGTCTGCTCTCCTACATGGTAGACGGTACCCCCGACCGCTACGTCCCCGGGGTGAACAACATCCTAGAGGGTGGCTACCACAAGCCTGACGGCAGCGTAGCCCTCTCCACCGAAGAGATGATGCGCCGTGGACGTATCGCTATCGACGCACTCAATGCCTTCCGCTCAGCACGCAAGGCAGGTGACAGCATCGGTGCTGCCCAGCACCGTGCCGTACTGGAGGAGAACTTCCCCTACTACGGCTACGGCTACTTCACGAGCAAGTACGAGACGGTGCCCAATATCCCGCTGACCTACTACTCATTCCGCATCATGGTGGGTCTAGGGGGTGCCTTCCTCCTGCTCTTCCTGCTACTGACGTGGTATGCCTACAAGCGTAATGAGAAGCTTGCCCAGGCCAAGTGGCTCCTATGGGCTAGCCTCATCCTCACCCCCTGCGCCTGGATCGCTAGCGAAGCAGGCTGGGTCGTAGCAGAGGTCGGTCGCCAGCCCTGGACGATACAGAACCTCCTGCCCGTGCAGGCCGCTATCTCCAAGATCGAGGCTTCGTCGGTGATGATCACCTTCATGCTCTTCTTCCTACTCTTCACGATCATGCTGGTGGCAGAGATCAACATCATGCGCAAGGCCATCCGTCAGGGTCCTGATGCCCACTAAGCACTCCGTCCATCTCATTCAATCCAAACTACAACACGACAAATGGACTACGCATTCTATCAAGAATACTGGTGGCTACTGATCTCCATCCTAGGAGCACTCCTAGTCTTCCTCCTCTTCGTACAGGGCGGACAAAGCCTCTTCTTCAGCCTCGGCAAGGAGCCCCTGGAGCGCAAGCTCCTGGTGAATTCGGTGGGCAGGAAGTGGGAATTCACCTTCACGACACTCGTCGTCTTCGGTGGGGGCTTCTTCGCCTCCTTCCCCCTCTTCTACTCCACGAGCTTTGGGGGCGCCTACTGGGTGTGGATGCTGATCCTCTTCTGCTTCATCATCCAGGCTATCTCCTATGAGTATCAGAATAAGAATGGGAATGTGCTGGGGAGCAAGACCTATCAGACCTTCCTCTTCATCAACGGCCTACTCGCCCCGATCCTCCTCGGCGCAGCTGTCTCTACCTTCTTCACTGGCTCGACCTTCACGGTCAATCGTGAGGCCATCGCCGATATGTCGGGCAGCAGCCAGGTGATCTCGCAGTGGCTCCCCTATCGGGGGCTACAGCTCCATGGGCTAGAGGCTGTGCTGAACGTGTGGAATGTGGTCTTCGGGCTAGCCGTCTTCTTCCTCTCACGTACGACGGCACTCCTCTTCTTCATCAACAATATCGAGGACGAGACGATCTACAAGCGTTCGCGCAGTGCTCTGGCTTGGAACGCAGCCGCCTTCCTCCTGCTCTTCCTCGCCTACCTCTTCTTCCTGCTGACGAAGAAGGGCTTTGCCTACTCTCCCTCGAACCCCGAGCTGACCTACCTCGTGGACTACAAGTACTGGTACAATCTCGTGGAGATGCCCATCGTCTTCCTCATCTTCGTCCTCGGGGTACTCCTCGTCCTCGGAGGTATCCTGCTGACGCTCCTGCGGGAGGGGTACAAGAAGGGGATCTGGCTCGAGGGAGCAGGTGTGGTACTCACGGCACTCGCCCTCTTCCTCATCGCTGGGTGGAACAACACCTCCTATTACCCAGCCTACAGTGCCGATATGCCTGAGCTCATCCACCACTCGCTGAATATCCGCAATAGCTCCTCCAGCCCCTTTACCCTCAAGGCTATGAGCTTCGTCTCCCTACTCATCCCCTTCGTCCTAGCATATATCGTCTATGCTTGGCGAGCACTCGACCTGCACAAGATCACGAGGAAGGAAGTACAGAACCCCGAGTCACACAACTACTAGCCCTACCCAGAGGCTAAGCAACAAAAGGAGCGAAGGCTCTGTGCGGTATCCTGCACAGAGCCTTCGCTTCATTTTATGGTCTCCCCACGAAGGGGGGGAAAAGGAAGAGCTTGCGAGGGCTCAAGTTCAGTAGCCCCGAGTGATCATACCACTACCGAAGCAGATGCGATGCTCCTCATCATAGAGGACGGCATACTGCCCCGGGGCAATGCCCTGGATCTCCTGCTCGCTATCGATGCGATAGCCACGAGTGGGATCATAGTGGAGGGTACCTCGGGTGAACTCAGGGGTATGACGGATCTTGAAGGTGATGGCGATCGGCTCTCGATCGGCCTCCGCCACGGGGGTATCTATACCCGTACTCACGAGCCGAGCATAGCTCCAGGGATCGAGACTGATGAAGTCCGCCCCCTCCATCTCTATATGCTGTCCATACTGATCTCGTGGGTCGTAGCCCTGAGAGACGAGGATGATGTTGCGACGGATGTTCTTCTTGACGACAAACCAAGGGCCCCCACTTAGCCCCAAGCCCTTGCGCTGTCCGATCGTATGGAACCAGTAGCCCCGATGCTTCCCGAGGACACGCCCCGTCTCCCGCTCGATGATCAGTCCCTCCTTCGTACCTAGGGCACGCTCGATGAACTCATTATAGTTCACCTTCCCGAGGAAGCATATCCCTTGGCTATCCTTACGGCCTGCGCTGATGAGGTGTGCTGACTCGGCGACGGCTCGCACCTCACTCTTGAGGAGGTGCCCCGAGGGGAAGAGGAGCTTACGGATCTGTGCGAAGTTGATCTGTGCGAGGAAGTCCGTCTGATCCTTCACAGGGTCTGGTGCAGTAGCTAGGAAGAGATGCTCACCGACGAAGGTCGTCGTAGCATAGTGCCCCGTAGCGATAAAGTCATACGCATGCCCCCACTTCTGCTCGAAGCAACCAAACTTGATGAGCTTGTTGCACATCATATCGGGGTTCGGGGTCAGCCCTCGGCGCACCGTATCTATCGTGTATTGCACGACACTCGCCCAGTACTCCTCGTGGAGTGATACGACCTCTAGGGGACAGTCATACTGACGTGCTAGGTGGCGCACGATCTCTAGGTCATCCTCCCACGAGCAGTCCGTGAAGCCTCGCTCCTGCATACCTATCTGTATATAGAAGAGCGTAGGACGATAGCCTGCCGTACAGAGTAGGTGCACGACCACGGAGCTATCGACCCCGCCAGAGACGAGGACAGCGATGCGTGGGTCAGAGAGACCACTACGGGCGATACGCTCCTGCAGTGGAGCGATGAGATGAGCTGTATCCATAGACTTACTGAACAATCCACCACTCAGGATGGATCACGAGCGCAAAGATAGGGCATTCGCCCCTACCCTTCCCCGTAGCCTATCCCGCTAACCCTCCTTCCCCGTGGGAATACTTCCCCCACCCTATGGTACTGAGGGTAGCCACAGCAGGCCCCCATACGAGGATAGAACGACCCATGACGCCCCCCACTCCACGAGAATAGAGATAACCACAGCACGAAGGTAGATAATCCTAGGAAGATTGACAGAGCTAATTCCCCTAATCACTGCGACATATCGCCCCCCTTCCTACTCAGCATACCGAGGAGCTACAAACGAACATACTAAGCCCCCTCTTACGCTCCTATAAAGAACGCTTCCATCACCTTACATAGGTGATGGGGACGCTCTTACCGAGAGCGTAAGTGCGCTCTCGGTAAGAGCGTTTCAGCCCTCTACTCACACTTGATACAGAGCAAATTACACACGGAGAAAAAAGTCACCCTCATCGGCTGTGATCAGCCCTCACGTCAATACCTTCGTATCGCTAATGCAGCTGAGTGTATACTGATATTGATACCTCGGGTGGTTATGTCATCACAGAGCTGGAGTGGATAGGAGAAAGTCATAAGAGCTAGCAAGAGCTCTAGGGGTACCGCAAATAGTTATTTCCTGACAAGCGTATCTCCTACTTACTACGAAGATGACAGGTACTACGAGAGCTATAAAATAGAAGAGGCAGGTATGCTTATCCCTGCCTCAGCCGTGGTACGCGGTTTTACCCGCATCCCTAACTCTTTCGAGCTGACACAAAGGTAACCAATTATCCTGACAATGCGATCTGACTACTTATGGCCCACAAGGCCGACGCATGATCTCGCTCGCACACTCCTACCTTTGGATCTTCGGGGGTATTATTTCATATCCCAGGGAGCCTTAGCCCATCACTAAAGATCCTACGTATTATCCCCCAAGGAATAGACATACAAGCGAGTCCTATAGAGGATATACTTAGAGCGAGGTAGTGTACACGCGTGTATACTGTTGTGTACACGTGGGTATACAGTTGTGTACACACGTGTATACTCATCCCTCCTAGGTAGGAGGTATTCGCTGGGTATATCTAGCCTAGGACACGGATACTTCTATCTTCGGTGCATACTCCTTGACGACCTAACCCTCGCACTATAGAGATTTCATGCGTCAGCCCTGTGATGTACCATCACACAATGTAATCAAAGAGGGCAAGACGGAGCTCAATACCCGCCCTCTAGGAATGATAGTCATCACCAAGCATCACGATAGAGACAACTTTTGCCTATAGTTAGCATTCAGCTTAGTACCTTTGTGTAGCTAACACGACGATACAATGGTCGTTCTGATGGCCGTACCGTTATGATTAGCTTCCAATCCAGTACCTTTGTATTGCTAATGCAACGCACGTTGGCGAGATTGGTTCGCCATTGCGTTGTGATTAGCTTTCAATTCAGAACCTTCGTATCGCTAATGTAACGTGCTCACTGCACATAACAAAAGCACCCTCGTTGTGATTAGCTTTCAATTCAGTACCTTCGTATCACTAATGCAACTCTGGAGGGAGAGCAGAGACAGCACCATGAGGTTGTGATTAGCTTTCAATTCAGTACCTTCGTATCACTAATGCAACATCGACACGACCAAGTTTCCAACAGTCAGAGTTGTGATTAGCTTTCAATTCAGTAACTTCGTATCGCTAATGCAACATACGTAACGTAAGACAGATAGTGGGCGTAGTTGTGATTAGCTTTCAATTCAGTACCTTCGTCTTCGTATCGCTAATGCAACCTCCGTGGCATCGAGTACACCGCCGAGCAAGTTGTGATTAGCTTTCAATTCAGTACCTTCGTATCGCTAATGCAACATGAGAGGCAATGTAGCTCGACAGATAGCGTTGTGATTAGCTTTCAATTCAGTACCTTCGTATCGCTAATGCAACCCTCCCCTGTAGCTACCCACTGGAGGTTTAGTTGTGATTAGCTTTCAATTCAGTACCTTCGTATCGCTAATGCAACCACTCTTGCCAGCTCATTGGATAGGTCGTAGTTGTGATTAGCTTTCAATTCAGTACCTTCGTATCGCTAATGCAACCCACAGGCATCGACATTGACGCCCACTATTGTTGTGATTAGCTTTCAATTCAGTACCTTCGTATCGCTAATGCAACATCTGTACGTCCAAAGGTTCAACATTCAGAGTTGTGATTAGCTTTCAATTCAGTAACTTCGTATCGCTAATGCAACTCGTGCCCCTCTCATCGAGGACTGCCCCCAGGTTGTGATTAGCTTTCAATTCAGTACCTTCGTATCGCTAATGCAACGCCACCGCTAATCAAGCTGACTACATTCAAGTTGTGATTAGCTTTCAATTCAGTACCTTCGTATCGCTAATGCAACTAACCTCCCCGCCGATGCCGTCGATCGGGTGTTGTGATTAGCTTTCAATTCAGTACCTTCGTATCGCTAATGCAACTGATCCTGCATAGTGATTTAAGCATGAGTAGCTTATGAAGATTTATAGAAAGAGAAAAGCCGGTGGAGTACCACCGGCTTTTCCTTTGGTTAGAGGAGAAAAATATCTTCGTCAGGGAAGAGATCAAGGGGAGGAGGCGCTTCTGGGGGCTTCGTCGTACAGTGAGAGGAGAAGTGCTCCATCATCCCAAACTGCTTGTCTGTGATCGTCATGATCACTACTTCACCCTCGTCGGGGAGCATACTCTTCACCCGCCGCACATGCACAGCAGCATTCTCGGCACTAGCACAGTGACGGGTGTAGATAGAGTACTGAAACATCGAAAAGCCATCCTTGAGGAGGCTTTGTCGGAAGCCTGAGGCTGCCTTACGCTCCAGCGACGTATAGGTAGGGAGATCAAAGAATACAAAGACCCACATAACACGATATTCACTTAGACGACTTGCTTTCATCGGAGTATAGGATAGGATAGTTTACGGGCTTCTCCCTGGAAGCAGCGCAGTAGAGAGCCCGCGGTCAGGGAGGCAGCGACCATCAGAGGATGACGCTGTCCCTCTATCTCGACGTCCAGAGTAGGGATGGAGAGGAGCTGGACCTTCAGCTCCTTGGTGAGCACCGTAGGGATCTCCTCCTCACAGAGCTCGACGACCAACTGATCCACATAGGGGCGGTAAGGCTCCATGATATCATCCGCCAGACAGTAGGCGTTGTACTTGTTGTGATGGTGGATGCCTAGTGTCGGGAGGAGACCGCAGCTGACGAGTGCACGGGCGACGATAGCCCTTAGGATCGCATAGCCATAGTTGAGGAGGGCATTGGGTGCAGCCTCCTCACGCTCTCGGACGAAGCCCGGCAGAGAGACGAAGAGGTTGCGCCAATAGAAGGCCGCTGCTCGAGCCTCTAGGTTCTCCGAGTCGCCACTCTTCACCTGCTTGGCCCAGGCAAGTAGGTTCTTAGTAGGTTCCCCGAGGACTTGCCCGAGGAGCGTGGCTTGATTGAGGATCTTCGCCTGCACGGTTTGTTGCCAGAGTTGCTTCCGCAGGGGAAGGGAGGCCTCCAGCTGTGTGCGGAAGCGTTCATTCTGGAGTGTGTGTCCATCGAGGGGAAGTAGAAGCCCCGCAGGCAGGTGACTAGGAGAACACGTTACTACAGCGCAGTTATTCTCCAGAAGTGCATGCAGGAGCCCATGGGTGATGGTGATCTGCTGATGGTCGAGTAGGACGACCCCAATATCTTCTATTGGGATTGTCCGTACTGGACGCTTAGCTTCCCCCTCACAGGGCTGACGCACCTCGATCTGCTTATTCCTAAGGGCGAGGTAGGCAGGGCTCCCGAAGTAAAGGGTATGCTTCATCATGATACTAGCCTATTGACTCAGGTTAGGGATATTCTGCCTAGGAGGTCTATCTTCACCTTGCGAGGGTTAAGTCTTTGATAAGAACTAAAGCTTGTTATCCGGTAGAACTTAGGGATTTCCCCTGAAGTATTCTTTTTATCTTTGACTTCCGTCTCGAGATGATATCGGAAGACATAATACATAGATGAAAGATTCTGTACCCGATAGAGGTGGCGACTCAGAGTAGTATAATCCTTGGTCTCCATTGCCCTATCGATTGCCTCATCAGTCATTCCCAAAAGGAACATTTCATCTCCTTGCAGAATTTCTTCTAACTGCCAATCTTCCTCTGGCAGCGACAAAAGGATAGATTCTGGAAGGTTAGGATTAGCTCGTGCCTGCTCTCTTGCTTTGCTCGGATCTGAAATAATCATAGGAATACCATAGCGAGCCCGCTCAACTGCTCTAAAGAACGGCACAACTGATTCTCTTATGTTCCCTGCACCATCCCTATACAAAGCCACATGGTGGTTCACCCCTGGCTTAGTAAAACCAATTGCCTCTCCATCCGCATTAAATCGAATAGGAATAAGGGAGCTCGACCTCACTAGACAGCGAACAGACCTCACTACCCTCTTTCGAGAGTCATCTAGATACAACTCTGTAGGAAGAACTCCTTTTCGACCCGAAAGAGATAGCAATGCTGCTTGAACAACGTCTCTAATCCGAGAGTCTACAATGTTTTTGACATTACTCGGATTGACCTTGCTCAGCGGTATTCGCTTGACGTAGGATCTTTCTAGCCCCGTACCACTTTTACCCTTTCTATGGAGCTGTATCACACCATAGATGGTCTCCTCGGAGAGTGCTCCTCGTGGGATAAGTACCCCCCTCTGCACATCGGTCTTACCTGAGCGCTTGTAGATATTACGTCCTCGACTCACCGTACGCTTACCTGGGCGGAAGGAGACAAGGATACCTTCGACGTGCTTCATCACATCTTCTATCTTGAAGTGAGGTTGTCGGATAAGCCAATTTTCCAGTAAGGAGAGCTTCTCTCCCTTAGAATGAGTCGGCTTTTGTTGTTGCTCCTTGATGAATGCATCCATCTCCTCACGATCCGGCTCTGCATTCACCCTATTGAGTCGCTGTATGTAGCTCTGCCGAGTACAAGCGACGACGAGGGCATCGATAGCGTGATGACGATGATCCTTTCGCTTAGACCAATCCTTGATACGCTCATCGGTGCGCTCTCCATCCCGATGCTCTACCGTAACGACCTCTGTCTCACCCATAGATCTGTACCGCTCTAGGTTGAGGTCTCGCAGGATATTGTCATAGCCCCACAGCTGTCGGAGCTTAGCTGTGACACTGCCCTCGGAGGCACTCACCAGTCGTATCCCCTTACGGAGAATGCCCTGTGCCTCACGGGAAATATACTGAGAGAGTCGTAGGTGACGCTCGATGAAGTCTTCGGGTAGATCCTTAGGTAGCATCAGGAGGCGCTGACGCTTAGAGTAGGATATCTTCTTATCATGGAAGAGACTATTCACACGCTCGATATAGCTCTGCTCCCATCCCTTGGACTGGATGTACTCCATCGCAAAGCGATTACCTTTCTCTTGGTTACAAGAGCGACAGGCACAGACCTTATTCGACATAGAGTCGTCGAAGAGGATCGACCTCGGGATGATGTGCTCTACCTCGATCTCCTCACCTCGGAGGAATTGCTCGAGATCTACATGCTTACCACAGTAGATACAGCACCCGCCAGACTCTTCCCACAGGCGATACTTCTGGATGCGTGACTTCGTGGGAGTAAGGCTATACTCCCCCTTTATATACTCAGCTTTGGTTTTGTTTTCCTCCTCGCGTGCATTATTGCTCCTAGTGGTCTCCTCACGTTCCTCACGGCTCATCTTTAGCTCACGAGCGAGCTCGACACGTACCTCATCGATCTCACCATATTCCCTCTTGAGCGCATTGACGAGGTTGATCATCTGGTTTAGGATCTTCTCGACTACAGGCTGACGAAGGGCATTCTTCTGTAGCAGTGGGATTTCCTCCAGCAGGCTACGCTCATCTCGCTCCTGAGCAGTCATACTATCAGAGTGCCGTACTCCAGCAGCCTCGGCAGCCTTACTGTACATCTTCCCCTCCTGGAGGTGAGGAAGGAGCTTACAGATGAACTTGGCAGACTTGTTCCCATAGCCCTGCTTGACGAAGTCTATCTTATAGAGGGCGTCCATCAGCCCATCGTCTAGGTCTTCTTCCTTGATACCGAGCTGTCCGACTAGGGCACGACGCATATCATCCTTATCCTCGATGGAATAGAGGATATGCCAGAGCTTGTAGAGCGGTTCGTTTTGGTAAGACTCGTCGATGATGGGGAGAATAACTCCATCCTCGTCAACCTTATTCTTCAGATCGAACCTAAGCAGACCCTCATACTGCTCATATCCCTTCAGTGCCTTGCGTAGGATAGCTGTAGTTGTATTCCCTGCTATCCCCTTATCAAGTAGCTTGTCGCACCAGAGCTTCTCCTTTGGCTTAATCTTGAGCTCCTTACGCAGTGCCGTAAAGATAAGCTTATCATTCTTCTGGAGGTAGTCGAAGAGCTTTTGCTTCTCCTCTTGCTCCAGCTTTCGCTCTGTGCCATCAGGATAGTAGAGGCGGATGTTTTGGATGGACTCCCAGACCTTGCAGACCTGAAAGATAGGGGAAGACTTTGGGGCTACCTTGGGACCAATGGTGATGGTTCTCTCAACGAGCTCTTCGACACCATCCTTGTTGATGCGCTTCACTTGTACGACTCGCTCTTTCTTCTCAAACTCACAGGTGGAGACCAGCTGTTTGCACGACTTCAGAGGACGCTGATAGAAGATAATGCGGTCTCGTATCCTACCGATTAGTGCGTCTGTAAGGAGCTCTGGGTAGAATGTCCTTTGCACCTTCATGATACTGTCATACTCCTCGATATATGCCTCACGGGGATAGACCTGCTCCTTGATGCGGTAGGTGTAGTAGACTCCTCTGGAGGCAGTCTGTCGGTTTGCCCTTAGCTCCTCAGCGAAGTGCTGACCGATGGTCTGCCCCTTCTCCCTTAGCGCTTGGTAACGTCCTTTGACTTGAGCTACATAGCCCTCCTTTTCCTTCTTGGGCTTGCCCTCGGCCTCAGCCTCGGCAGCCTCATCAGCCTTTGCATGCTTGTAGCCTCGCTTCTGGTTGATGTGTAGTAGCACGCGTCCCAGTTCAGTGAGGCTCAGCTTCCCTCCGGGGGTAGCAGCTTGTGCCCGTAGCTCCCAGAGCTTGATGAGGGGGAGCTTGATGAGGGACTCGTCGGGGAGCATCCCATGCTCACGGAGCACCTTCTTCAGAGCCTCTCGCCGTAGCTGGTAGCGGTCCATGCCCTTGCGGATGGTGCGTGCCACCGTACGCATCTTGTTCTTGGTGATCGCCTTTCCCTGAGTGAATTCCGTGGCATCATCCGTAGAGAGGGGCACGATACGGCTCCCCATACCTAGGATACTCTGTGGTTTCTCATCGTTGTCTAGGGTGATTAGGCACCACCCTATAGACCCGACACCGAGGTCGAGGCCAAGTACTTTTCTAGCCATTGTACTTCTCTGCATTTATTGGATTATAAATATTTTGGCTACCTTTGTGGTACTGATTTGAAAAGCTAATCACAATAAGGATTATTCCGTTGTGAAAACATCCAAGGCGGGGACTTCGGTCCTCGTCTTTTTTTGTGCCCGTATGCACCAGTCCTTGAGGTCACCTCGTTACGCAGGCTAAGTTACTGACTTCCCAGCTAATTCACAAGTTACTCTCCACGCTCTCGCCCGCAGCATCGCCCAGCCCCAGGCATCGTGTACTGACCTCTGCTACCGAGACCCTCATCTCCGCCACGGAGCAGCCCCTCGGGGGCTTATCTCCTTCTTTCTTTGTATCTTTGCGCCACGATCCGATGCGTCGTCTGTCTTTCCTCCACCCTGCGAAGGGATGGGAGGGATAGCTTGCGACGGCGGTATTTTGTTTCACTATATAAGTACAAGTAATATGTATCTTGATTCAGCTAAGAAGGCCGAGCTCTTCGAAAAGCATGGTAAGGGCGCTAAGGACACTGGGTCTCCTGAGAGCCAGATCGCACTCTTCACCTTCCGTATCGCCCACCTAACGGGTCACCTACAGAAGAACAAGAAGGACTACAGCACCCAGCGTGCGCTACGTATGATCATCGGTAAGCGTCGTCGTATGCTCGACTACCTCCAGAAGATCGACATCGAGCGTTACCGTGCCATCATCAAGGAACTCGGCATCCGTCGCTAATCCCCTAAGGTGATTCACTAGGCTATCTCGTATAGCCTACCAGATAAAGAGGCTACCCCCATGACTGGAGGTAGCCTCTTTAGTTATATATACGGAATTAGGATAAGCCTTGGGAATGGTCGAGCCCTAGCGAAGGAGAACTAGGCGGATAGGATAAGTGAGACTAATTCCTTGTAGAGCTCCGAGGCTGGTAGAGAGGCATCGACCCCCTTAGAGGCGGCATCGACCATCCTCAGATGATGGACGATGGCGAAGACTTGGCTAGCGGTATAACTTCGGCGAGCGAGGTCATAGTCCTTGGCGGCATAGGGAGAGACCTTCAGCGCCTCTGCTATCGAACGTTCGTTGGGCTGGGGGATGTAGTAGACAGCCATGAGGTTGGAGAAGAAGCCAAAGAGGGTAGCCAAGGTGACCTGGATCGGGTGACTACGCTCGTTGGCTGCGAAGTAGAAGGCTATACGGTAGGCACGAGCTGAGTCCCGCTTGATGAGGCTAGAGAGGAGCTCAAAGTTGTTGTACTCCTTGCTCACCCCCACATAGTACTCTATATCCTCGGGGCGCACGATAGAGCTCTTCCCCTCGAGGGCTAGGGCGATCTTCCCGACCTCGCCGAGGATCTTCTCTAGGTCGTTACCCGTAGCCTCAGCCATGAGGAAGGCCGTACGCTGGTCGATCGTTAGGCCATGCTCAGCGAAGGTACGCACGATGAAGTCGGGAACCTTGGAGTCGTAGATCTTACTGGACTCGTAGACAGCCTTGCGCTCATTGAGGGTCTTGTAGAGGCTCTTGCGCTTGTCGGGCTTCTTCTTGTAGCAGAGCACGAGGCAGGTACTCTGCGGTAGGTCATCTAGGTGGCTAGCTATCTGGTCAAGGTCTCGCACCTGCTGCGCCTCCCTCACGAGGACGAGGACCCGCTCCCCCATCATCGGGAAGCGCAGAGCATCGAGCAGGATGTCTCGGCTCGTGACCTCTGCACCATAGAGGACGGTGAGGTTGAAGTCCCGCTCCTCCTCGGGGATGACCTTCGCCAGGAAGAGCTCGGCGAGGCGGTCGATATAGAGGGGTTCGTCCCCCGCTAGGAGGTACACGGGCTGGAGTGCCCCCTTCTTGATCGCCTTGGCGATATCATCGTAGGTAGCCATATCGGTATTTATTGTCTAACTTCGTGGACGTGCCCTAGGGGACACGTACGACAAAGATAAGAATGATCAAGCTAAATCTCCCGGCTTACCGTCTACGACTCCGGAAGGAAGAGGGTAAGCCCTACATCCACGATGACCTCCGCCAGCGGTTCGTCTCTCTCACCCCCGAGGAGTGGGTGCGCCAGCACTTCGTGCACTACCTGATGGAGCACCTAGGCTACCCCCGAGAGCTGATGATGAACGAGGTGACCATACAGGTCGGCTTGACGACCAAGCGGTGTGATACCCTACTCTATAGCCGCCAGCTCACTCCTCGGGTACTGATCGAGTACAAGGCACCTCACATCCGCATCACCGACCGTACTTCAGCAGATCCTTCGCTACAATTATACGCTTCGTGTACCCTACCTCATCCTAAGCAACGGGATGGAGCACTTCGCCTGCCGGATTGACTATGAGCAGGGCTCCTATACCTTCCTCGAGCATATCCCGCCCTACGACGAGCTCAGCGACTGACCTTCCCCCTACGACCGACGACCACCATGAGACACAGAGAAGCCTACCTACACTACATCTGGCGCTATGGCCTCTACGACCGACTCATCCCGACAGGGGAGCTCGCAGGGGCTCACATAGAGGTGCTGGAGCCTGGAGAGCTAAATACAGATGCAGGCCCGGACTTCTTTGCCGCTAAGATCCGCATCAATGACCTCCTCTGGGTCGGCTGTGTGGAGATCCACCATGCCTCCGCCGAGTGGTACCATCACCACCACGACAGCGATCCCGCCTACCACTCGGTGATCCTACACGTCGTGGAGCAGGACAATCGTCCCATAGCGTTGGAAAGTGGAGTGCCACTACCGACCTGCCTGCTCATGGTACCCCATCGTCCGGAAGGCGAGGACATCGCCAGAGAATACTCCCCCACAGCACTCCCCTGCACCCAGAGCCCCACCCGAGGGGGAGGACTAGCTCCTCTCAGCCAGCTCCCCCACGAGGCTCGTCGTGCCTGGCTCCAGTGTCTCCTACATAGTCGGCTCAGGGAGAAGGTGCAGGCCGTCGAGGATCTCCTACTGCGCTGTGGAGGGGACTGGGGACAGACCTTCCACACCCTGCTCCTGCGCTACTATGGCTTCGGGCTCAATAGCGAGTCCATGGAGCGACTCGCCCTCAGCCTACCCTACACCATACTGATGAAGCATCGGGATCACCCCGAGCAGGTCGAGGCTCTACTCGTGGGGCAGGCTGGTCTGCTCAGCTACCTCGCCGAGGGAGAGCACACCGAGCTCCTGAGGGGTGAATATCACTTCCTCTCCCACAAGTATACCCTAAGTCCCCTCCCGCCGGGTACGTTTCGCCGAGCACGTACCCGACCCAGCAACCTCCCCGAGCGTCGCCTCCTACAGCTAGCGGGACTGATCTGCCAGAGGGAGAGCCTAGCCGAGGAGAGCCTCCGTGTGGACAGCCTAACAGAGGCCTATGAGCTCCTTCGCCCCACCCGAGGGGGTCGCAGAGGAGTGATCGAGGGAGGCTCCAGTAGCGTCCTCAGTCCGGCGAGCTGTGATCTACTGATCATCAATGTCCTTATCCCCTATCGCCTCACCTGGAGGCGACACTATGGGGGCGAAGGAGAGGAGTACGCTCCCCTCTCCCTGCTGGACGGACTCTCGGCAGAGAGCAATCGCATCACACGCCTCTTCGCCTCGGCGGGGCTCCCCGTAGAGACCGCCTCGGACAGCCAAGCCCTACTCTATCTACATCGCCACTACTGTAGCCAGCAGCTCTGCGCCTGTTGCCCCTGGAGTACCCGCCCCTCAGAGGCTACGACGTAGGCCAGAGGGTGCACACATACCCCTCCAGTATGCCCCTCCTTGGGAGGCATTGTATACCCGAGAGTCCCTCACTCATAGCTCTGTAGCGCTAGTACTACCCTCTATAGTTATCCCCTCCTAGAGCACCCTCTGGGGCTCATACCGAGAGCGCATGAGTGTACACGCGTGTACACTAGTGTGTACACGTGGGTATACTATAGTGTACACACGTGTATACTCCACCCTCCTCGGGCATAGGTGTACGCTACGGTAAGTCGCCTCCTAGGGGACAGGTACACCGTATCTGGGGGGAGGCACCTTGACGTCCCCGACCTTGACCTCCAGCCCTCTGCTCTAGCGTCTTCACACGTCATCCCGTAGGCTCCTTCGGGGAGCAGGGGACGTGATATACAGCGATATGGTTAGCTCCTTTTAGGTAGAGATTTGGGTACACAAGTCCGATTTATACCTTATCTATACCTACATATTGGGAGGTTAGTTCGTACGATTATGCCTTTTTTTCGCTAATAATAGTACTTGATATACCTAATTGAGCTATCTTTGTAGAGCGATAGGGATACCCTAGAGGAGGACTTTACCAGGGAGCGCGAAGGGTGGAGGCTGTAGTCTCCGTCTCTATGGCCATGTGTCATGTGTATCAACAGATCATAAAAAATAGAACTTGTATGTCGTGGTTAATCAAATCTTCGATCGGGCGTAAGCTGGTCATGAGTATCTCAGGGCTGGCTCTTATCCTGTTCTTGACCTTCCACATGTCGATGAATCTCGTGGCGCTCTTCTCTGAGGAGGGGTACAATGCCGTCTGTGAGTTCCTCGGTGCGAACTGGTACGCTCTGGTGGCGACGGTAGGGCTCGCTCTGCTCTTCGTCGTACATATCGTGTATGCCTTCATCCTAACGATCCAGAACCGCCGGGCGCGCGGTAACGACCGCTACGAGGTGGTCGATCGCCCCAAGGGGGTCGAGTGGGCATCGCAGAACATGATGGCACTAGGGGTCGTGGTCATCCTCGGGCTCGCCCTACACCTCTTCAACTTCTGGGCCAAGATGCAGCTAGCAGAGATCACGGGGCAGCATGACCTCGGGATCAGTGGTGTCACGGGTCCTACGGATGGCGCAGGCCTCATCCGCTACACCTTCTCTAACCCCATCTTCGTCGTGCTCTACCTCGTATGGCTGGGAGCCCTATGGTTCCACCTAGCCCACGGCTTCTGGAGCTCGCTACACACCATCGGGTTCAACAACAAGGTGTGGTTCGATCGTCTGCACAAGATCTCGAACGTCTATACTACCCTCATCGTCCTCGGCTTCGCTGCCGTCGTGGTGTATTACTTCCTCCTTTCCCTCTGTGGGGGGGCTTGTAGCCTTTAGTCCAGACTCTAGCGCATAAGCAAGTATTCCGTATCAGCCCTATCCATATTATGTCACAGATAGACTCTAAGATCCCCGCCGGCCCATTGGCCGAGAAGTGGACAAACTATAAGAACCACCAGAAGCTGGTCAATCCAGCCAACAAGCGCCGCCTCGACATCATCGTCGTCGGTACAGGGCTGGCTGGTGCCTCTGCAGCCGCATCACTGGCAGAGATGGGATTCAACGTCCTCAACTTCTGTATCCAGGACTCCCCTCGCCGTGCGCACTCTATCGCCGCTCAGGGGGGTATCAACGCTGCGAAGAACTACCAAAACGACGGGGACTCCGTCTACCGTCTCTTCTATGATACGATCAAGGGGGGGGACTACCGTGCCCGCGAAGCCAACGTGTACCGTCTAGCAGAGGTCGCTAATAACATCATCGACCAGTGCGTAGCCCAGGGCGTACCCTTCGCCCGTGAGTACGGCGGTCTGCTAGACAACCGCTCCTTCGGGGGGGCACAGGTCTCTCGTACCTTCTACGCCCGAGGCCAGACGGGGCAGCAGCTCCTGCTCGGTGCCTACTCCGCCCTCAGCCGTCAGGTCGGCAAGGGGACAGTGAAGCTATACACCCGCCACGAGATGCTCGACGTCGTCCTCATCGACGGCCGTGCCAGAGGGATCATCGCCCGTAACCTCATCACGGGCAAGATCGAGCGCTTCGCAGCCCATGCCGTAGTCATCGGCACCGGGGGCTATGGCAACGCCTTCTTCCTCTCGACCAATGCAATGGCCTCCAACGGCTCTGCAGCCTGGCAGTGCTACAAGAAGGGTGCTTACTTCGCCAACCCCTGTATGGCGCAGATCCACCCCACATGTATCCCCGTACACGGGGAGTTCCAGTCCAAGCTCACGCTGATGTCCGAGTCCCTGCGTAACGATGGTCGTATCTGGGTACCCAAGAACATCGAGGACGCTAAGAAGCTCCAGGCCGGCACCCTCCGCCCCACCGAGATCAAGGAGGAGGATCGTGACTACTACCTAGAGCGTCGCTACCCTGCCTTCGGGAACCTCGTACCTCGTGACGTGGCTAGCCGTGCCGCCAAGGAACGCTGTGATGCGGGCTATGGGGTGAACAACACTGGGCTTGCCGTCTACCTCGACTTCTCGTCCGCTATCCAGCGTCTAGGGAAGGACGTCGTAGAGGCTCGCTACGGCAACCTCTTCCAGATGTACGAGAAGATCACCAACGACAATCCCTACGAGACGCCGATGATGATCTACCCCGCTATCCACTACACCATGGGTGGTATCTGGGTCGACTACGAACTGATGACCTCGATCCCAGGCCTCTTCGCCATCGGGGAAGCTAACTTCTCTGACCACGGTGCTAACCGCCTCGGTGCTTCGGCGCTGATGCAGGGGCTGGCTGACGGATACTTCGTCCTTCCCTATACGATCCAGAACTATCTAGCAGACCAGATCCAGGTGCCTCGCTTCAGCACGGACCGTCCTGAGTTCGACGAAGCAGAGAAGGGCATCCAGGACCGCATCGCTCGCCTGATGAGCATCAAGGGGAAGCAGTCGGTAGACAGCCTCCACAAGAAGCTCGGGCACATCATGTGGGACTTCGTCGGTATGGGACGTGAGCGTGAAGGCCTCGAGAAGGCTATCGTCGAGCTCAAGGCACTGAAAAAGGAATTCTGGAGCGATGTCCGCATCCCCGGTAAGGCTGATGACCTCAACGTAGAGCTTGAGAAGGCCCTTCGCCTAGCAGACTTCATCGAGATCGGTGAGCTCATGGCTCGTGACGCACACGACCGTGAGGAGAGCTGCGGTGGTCACTTCCGCCTCGAGCACCAGACCCCCGAGGGTGAAGCCCTTCGTCACGACGATAAGTTCGCCTACGTCTCCTGCTGGGAATACCAGGGCGAGGATCAAGACCCTGTGCTCCTGAAAGAACCGCTCGACTACGAGTTCGTCGTACGTCAGCAGCGTAACTACAAGAACTAATCCCTAGCCAACATCGGTACAATGGATAAGAATATCAATATAAAGGTAAAGGTCTGGCGGCAACGTGGTCCCGAGGAACCAGGGGCCTTCGAAACCTACGACCTACAGAATATATCGCAGGGTAGCTCGTTCCTAGAAATGCTTGACATCCTCAACGAGCAGCTTGTCCGTGAGGGCAAGGAGCCCGTGGTCTTCGACCATGACTGTCGCGAGGGGATCTGCGGTATGTGCTCCCTCTACATCAACGGGCATCCCCACGGACCCGATGAGGGCATCACCACCTGCCAGCTACACATGCGTCGCTTCAACGACGGCGACACGATTACCGTCGAGCCCTGGCGCTCTGCCGGCTTCCCCATCATCCGAGACCTCATGGTCGATCGCTCAGCCTACGACAAGATCATCCAGGCTGGGGGCTTCGTCTCCGTGAATACAGGTGGTGTACCTGACGCCAACGCTACGCCCATCCCCAAGGCTGATGCCGATATGGCGATGGACGCTGCTGCCTGCATCGGGTGCGGAGCCTGTGCCGCTGCCTGCAAGAACGGCTCTGCCATGCTCTTCGTCTCGGCTAAGGTCAGCCAGCTCGCACTCCTCCCTCAGGGGCGCGTAGAGGCGGCTCGCCGTGCTAAGGCTATGGTAGCGAAGATGGACGAACTAGGCTTCGGAAACTGTACGAATACCCGTGCCTGCGAAGTGGAGTGCCCCAAGAACATCTCCATCACGAACATCGCCCGTCTCAATCGTGAATTCCTGGCTGCAAAGTTCAAGGATTAGTCGCTGAGCCCCCGAGACGGACGACAAAGTCCAAGTATTAGAGGGAAACACACCTCCCTCCCCCAAGACCGGTCGTCTCGTGCGATACCCTCTCCCGAGGGTATCCGAAGGCGAGACAATGGTTAGATTGGTGTAGTTATCGCCCGCCCCCAGAGCCCTAAGCTCTCTCGGGGCGGGCGATCTCATTTGGCTATGCTGCCACCACAGCTACAGCCAGCTTGTAGACGACTTTGTCGCTGTCGTATCTCAGCTATGCTCCATGAGGGGGGCACCACAGCGCTCCCCTATGGGCAAGCCAAGACAGCCCTAGCGGTAGCTCGCACTCAGCACTCGGAGGACATGCCCCTCTATCAGTCACAATGCATGGGGCAGAGTGCGGAATAGAATGAAGAGAAGCTATCAGAAACGACGTATAGTCCTTCGGCGACACCACACTCTGAGTCGATAAACAAGACTTCGCCTGAGATTAAATCGATCCAGTACATATTCCCCGCCGCATCATTGGCTATCGGCATATGTCTAGTCGTAAAGGCTTGAGAATAATCGGGGTTCTCCTTAGCTATAGCCCAATAGCGTTCGATTCGCCCCCTTAGATCATACAAAGTCTCGACCTCTAGCCCCATATATAGATCGCTCTTCAGACAAAGACCTTCTGGGAAAAACAGCCCATTGGACTCACAGAGGAAATCCATATAATCATCCTTCCCCGGGAAGTCCCAAGGATGGAGAAACTGAGCAACCTCCGTATGTGACACGCTGGATCCAATCACCTCCTTGCGGAGAGCACCCTCCTCGATTAGCACATTACTTAGCATAGCTAGGACCTTTATATCTCTTAGTTATTTATCGCCGTACTCTTTCGCTCCACATCTACGGCGAGGGAAGCCCCCCTTCTTCTCTAACGAATTATTCCCCCACGTGGCTGTGACGAGCTAGACATTCTCATAGGGGGGATAGGTAGATAAGGGCTCAGAATATGGCATCTCGGGGGTAGGTAAAGAGGCCGAGGACTCGCAGTGAGTCGGAGAGAGGTAGATACCAAACGGTCAGTAGACTGTCCTGATCCAAGCCCCAGGTATACTCTAGGATCTGTGTCTTATGCGCCCTGCGCTCCTCGGCAGAAAACAGATCTTCGATGGGAGCTCTAAACTCATCATGCCCCACCGATAGGATGAACGTATCCCTCCTCAGTGGCCTGTAGAGCCGATCCAGTTCGTCCACGGAATAGGTAATAGGAGCCTCCTGACCGAGCGACTCTTGGCTCTGCGCCGCTGGCCTAGAGGTACACGATAGCCCTACCCCGAGGAGGAAGGTGATGTATGGAAGTCTTGTACTCATGCAAAAGAATTATGGAAGGGCGAAGCCTTGGGGTATCGCTCTCCAGGGGAAGCTTCTACTTCTAGTGGATTAGGGGACTAAGCCCGCCCAGGGTACTCCCCACTAGGGATACTTAGGCTAGAGGGCGGGCGTCTGCAGGCGATACCTTTCGCCCTCTATAGGGACACCGTCGGGAAAAGGGGAATAAAGGGGAGATAAGGAAAGCAAAAAAGATCCACTAGAGGAGGCTTGGGAGTCTCTCTAGCGGATCTATTTTCTTGTGGAGCTTACGCTCCCTTACTGGTGAGGGAGTGGCTTTAGGCCTACATCATGCCTCCCATACCCCCCATACCTGGGTTCATAGGCATAGCGGGAGTATCCTCCTTCTTGTCGGCGATGACACACTCGGTCGTGAGGAACATACCAGCGATCGAAGCAGCGTTCTCGAGGGCGACACGAGCGACCTTAGCAGGGTCAATAACCCCCGACGCATAGAGGTTCTCGAAGCTGTCCGTACGAGCATTGTAGCCGAAGTCAGCCTGACCTTCCTTCACACGCTGTACGATGACAGCGCCTTCCTTACCAGCGTTGGCAACGATCTGACGGAGGGGCTCCTCGACAGCACGACGAACGATCTCGATACCGGTCGTCTCATCATCATTCTCACCCGTTAGGCTATCTAGGGCCTTGACAGCTCTGAGGTAAGCCGTACCCCCACCAGGGACGGTACCTTCCTCTAGGGCTGCACGTGTAGCACTGAGGGCATCGTCTACACGGTCCTTCTTCTCCTTCATCTCAACTTCGCTAGGTGCACCGACGTAGAGGACGGCCACACCGCCAGAGAGCTTAGCGAGACGCTCCTGGAGCTTCTCACGATCGTAGTCGGAGGTGGTGTTGGCGATCTGAGCCTTGATCTGAGCAGCACGCTCACGGATAGCCTCCTTGTCACCAGCGCCATTGACGATGGTCGTGTTGTCCTTGTCTACGGTGATCTTCTCAGCCTTACCGAGCATGTCGAGGGTAACGCCATCGATCTTCATACCCGTCTCTTCGCTGATCACGATACCACCGGTCAGGGTAGCGATGTCCTGCAGCATAGCCTTGCGACGATCACCGAAGCCAGGAGCCTTGACGGCACAGACCTTGAGGCCACCACGTAGGCGGTTCACGACGAGGGTAGCGAGGGCTTCGCTATCGATGTCTTCGGCTACGATGAGCAGAGGACGACCCGTCTGTAGGGTTTGCTCTAGGATAGGGAGGATCTCCTTGAGGGTAGAGATCTTCTTGTCGTAGATCAGCAGGTAAGGGTTCTCCAGCTGAGCCTCCATCTTCTCTGAGTTGGTGACGAAGTAGGGAGAGATATACCCACGATCGAACTGCATCCCTTCGACGACTTCGACGGTGGTCTCGATACCCTTAGCCTCTTCGACGGTGATTACCCCCTCTCGGCTGACCTTGCGCATAGCCTCAGCGATAAGCTGACCGATCTGCTCGTCTCCGTTGGCAGAGATCTTGGCTACGTGCTCGATCTTCTCGAAGTTATCCCCGATCTCCTGAGCCATAGAGCGGATCTCGGAGACGATCTTACCTACGGCCTTGTCGATACCACGCTTTAGATCCATGGGGTTAGCCCCTGCGGTGACGTTCTTCAGCCCGACACCGATGATGCTCTGGGCAAGGATTGTCGCAGTGGTCGTACCATCACCTGCGTCGTCGTTGGTCTTAGAGGCCACCTCCTTGACGAGCTGTGCCCCCATGTTTTCGAATGGGTCTTCGAGCTCTACTTCCTTGGCTACAGAGACACCATCCTTGGTGATGTGTGGGGCGCCATAGCTCTTGGAAAGGATGACGTTGCGTCCCTTAGGGCCGAGGGTTACCTTGACAGCGTTGGCGAGTGCATCTACGCCACGCTTGAGGCTTTCGCGAGCCTCTATATCGAACTTGATTTCTTTTGCCATGATACGTATTATACGCTATATGTCGTGTTACTTCTTGCTTGGAGATGCGGGGTTATTTGTTCTATTGCCCCCACTAGGGTTACCTGTCCGAGAGGGCCATCCAGCCCCAGGATTAGATGCCCCAGGTTTAGGTTGTGTCGCCATAATGAACTTGGTCTGGTTTAGATGGTCGCCAGCACGTCACTCTGACGCATGATGAGGTACTTCTCGCCCTCGTGCTCGATCTCGGTGCCTGCGTACTTGCCATAGAGGACGGTATCGCCAGCCTTGAGGACCATAGCCTCATCCTTGGTACCATCACCGACGGCTACGACTTCGCCCTTGAGGGGCTTTTCCTTGGCGGAGTCAGGGATGATGATCCCGCTCACTGTCTTCTCTTCCTGTGCTGCAGGGCGTATGAGTACGCGGTCTGCCAGTGGCTTAATGTTCATTGCTTTGCTAGACTATTATAGTTCGTTATTTGTACACTTCTCTGTGGTGGGCGAAGTGCTCACCAGCGACAAGGAGAGAGCAAAGGCTATGCCAAAGCTCTCGGGGGGCTGTTATTTTGTCAGTCTATCTGCCAGACATTCGTCCTAAGTCCTACGGGTATCCCTACAAAGGAGGTGCGCCTCACACCCTAGTGGGTATGAGGCGCACCTACGATTTTGTTTCGCAGACTCCTTTTCCGGAGCGTGCTGTTAGCTCTCCAAGGGGAGCCTAC